>ERZ1034719.15-NODE-15-length-141502-cov-12.076071_pt1 | contig 141502 bp, 129 predicted proteins | sample MGYA00520703_ERZ1034719 | MGnify/ENA primary metagenome ERZ1034719 (study PRJEB33766, sample SAMN09781716) | gut metagenome | biome: gut microbiome | host: Homo sapiens | place: Madagascar | study: EMG produced TPA metagenomics assembly of the PRJNA485056 data...
TCGCCCGTTTTTAATTTGCTATGAATTGGCAGGCGACCGCAGGTCGCCCCTACGGGGTTCATCGAATTCAAAAACATATACAACCGTAGGGACAACCCTTGCGGTTGTCCGTGAATTTGATTTAATATGTGATTTTTTGCAGACAGTGGCGAGCCCTGTCCCTACGCAGTTTAATAGAGTATTTAATTTGTGCTGACTTTTTCGGTAGAAGAAACGCCATGACGGGTGAGTAAAAAATGAGATTTGTATAATAAAATATGCATCAACCAAGCGCAAAAAGCATCCTTAATCGGATGCTTTTTTGATGCAATAGGAAATGTATTTGAAATATTATATGCTATAATACAAATACACTTGCAAGTGAACTGAAAGGAGGTTTACTGTGGATTCTCGAAAAACAATTCAGAATGTACTCGACTACATTGACAAAAATATAAAATCCGAAATTAGTAATGATGATTTGTGCAATATTGCAGGATATTCATACGTTCATTTAGTACGCTTATTCAAGTTATATTTGGGCGTTACGCCGAATGAATATATCCTCAGAAGAAGATTATTATATGCTGTTTATGAAATGAACGGCGATATGTTGAAAACTAATATTGCTTTTGAATTTGGGTTTGATACTTATGCCGGTTTTTACAAAGCTTTCAAGCGAGAATTCGGTTGCTCTCCGTCGAAATTCACAAAATCTTATACAGGTAGCAAGCCGTACAAGCTTAACATTTTGCAGGAGGAACATATTATGGTTTCAAAAACTAAAATACAAAAAATATTGCCGAATTGGAATTTGCAAAACAGCGTGGTTAAGCCGATTATAAATGACAATACAGGCAAGCAAAGCGAAAATTCATACTATATAGGCAATGACTATGTGATAAAATATTCAACAAACCTTGCTGTAATTCAAAGAAGCATTTTGTTTTCGGAAGTCGTTAAATTAAATAGCAATGATAACTATTTACAATGCGACGAATTATATTTTATCGTTACAAAACGAATTTACGGAAATCAACTAAAATGTGTTGATATTCTTAAGGATACTTCAATTGCAATAACTATTGGCGAGAATATTGCAAAACTACATAACAAATTAAAATTTTATGGTATTGACGATTTTGAACAGGCTAATATTTATGATGAATGTATTAAGAACCTTAACGACATTAAAGAGATTGCAAATTTATCAAACGAATTTTGCGAAAAGTATAAAAACGAATTTGGAGACCTAATCTGCAAATTGCCAACTCAACTAATACACAGAGATATTACCCCGTCAAATATGATTTTTGATGGAAAAGAATTCAGAGGTTTTGTCGATTTTGATTTAACAGAAGTTAATGTGCAAATTTTTGATATTTGCTATTGTTCAACCGCTATTTTATCCGAGTGCTTTAATAATCAAATTGATTTTATGATATGGAAAGAAATACTCAACAATATTATTGTGGGATATAACAGCATTAACAGATTGAACGAAGAAGAAATTGCGGCTATACCTTATGTCATCTATTCTATCGAGATTATTTGTATTACTTATTTTTGCAAATACGATAAGTATGAAGTGTTAGCAAAGACCAATATAAATATGTTGAAATGGTTAATTAAAAATATGTAAGAAAAAGGAATGAGTCCAGTATAACGCCAAACTCATTCCTTTTTCAGTAATATTCACTGTATATTTTATGCCGTCTTTTCCTGCTGCAAAGCCTGTTTTTTGAGTCGTTTTCGTGCAGGATGGGCACACAGCAGCGAAATAAATATCAGCACCGCCGTTGTCGCAAGGCTCACGGGGTAAACAATCATTATCGTTTTGAACGTCGGATTTATCGGGAACACCCAATGTATCCAGCAAAGCCTTACACCGCATACACCTAGCATTGTCAGCACCGCAGGCGCAACCGATATGCCGAAGCCTCGCATATAACCCGACATAACCTCATAAAGCAGGCTCAAAAGATGTGAAAGCTGAATAAGCATAAGCCTTATGTAGCCTATCTCTATAACCTCGGGGTCTTTGTTAAAAATCGCAAGCAAGCTTTTACCGAACACAAGCACAAGCACCGCCGCCGTGCCGAGCGTAATTCCGCCCTCGATAAGGCAAACGGCAAGTGCTTTTTTACAGCGCTTCATCTCGCCTGCACCGTAGTTCTGACCGACAAAGGTCGTACACGCCTGACTGAAGGCGTTGAGTATATCATAGGTTATAACCTCAATATTGAACGCCGCACTCGAAGCCGCCATTACGACAGTTCCGAGGCTGTTGATGGCCGACTGAACAACTATGTTTGACACCGAGAAAACCGCACTTTGTATGCCTGCCGGCAAGCCTATTCTTAAAATATGCTTGAGGCTTGTCATATCAATTCCGAACGATTTCGGTTCAACGTGAATAACTTGCGTCGTCTTGCGCAATTTGCAGTAAAGAATTACCGAGCTTACTGCGTTTGAAATAACCGTGGCTATCGCAACGCCGTTTACGGTCATATGAAGAACCGCTACAAAGAAAAGGTTTAATATTACATTCAAAACGCCTGAAATTGCAAGTGCTAAAAGCGGCATTTTCGTCTCGCCCACGCTTCTGAATATCGCCGCCTCAAAGTTATACAAAAGAATCACGGGCATACCTATAAGATATATTCTAAGATACAGCAGCGCAAGTGAAAACACATCCTTGGGAACATTCAGCACGCTCAAAAGCGGTACTGCAATAATCTCGCCCACTATCGCTATTATAATTCCGCCGATTACCGCCACGGTCATAGAGGTATGCACGGCTTTTTTAACGGTGTTTTTGTCTCCCCTGCCGACTGCGTGTGCAATTACGACATTTGCACCGAGTGCAACGCCGATAAACAGATTGACAATAAGGCTGATTATCGGACTGTTAGCGCCGACAGCCGCAACCGCCGCCGTACTCTGCTCGCCCGTGAAATTTCCGACTACCGCCACATCAGAAGCGTTAAAAAGCTGCTCGAGTATCGCCGTTGCCGCAACGGGTAAAACAAAAACAGTCACCTTGCTCCACAATGAGCCGTGAAGCATATCAAGTTGTTTTTTATCCTTACTCATTAGTCATACTTCCTTTTTCAAGCAATTATGATAACACAATTTTGTTGTATGTCAATCATAATTTTATTGAAATTTGGGCTTTAATTATGATATTATATATATGTATCATATAATATCTTGAAAGGAAATTGCTATGTCACAGGTTACCAAACGAGCGTTAGAGCAATCGCTCAAAAATCTTTTGCTGAAAAAGCCCCTGACCAAAATCACTATAAACGATATAGCGGAGGACTGCGGAATTAACCGTATGACCTTTTATTATCATTTCAAGGATATTTACGACCTTGTTGAATGGGCGTGCCTTGAGGACGCTAAAAAAGCAATCGAAGAAAAGAAAACCCATGACACTTGGGAGCAAGGTCTTTTGCAGCTGTTCGAAGCTGTGCGTGAAAACAAGCCTTTTATTATAAATGTTTATCGCTGTGTTGACAGGGGTCAGGTCGAAAAGTATTTAAGTCCGCTTGTTGACAATCTTCTTATGGGAGTTATCGAGGAAGAGTCGGCAGGTATGACCGTCAGAAGCGAGGACAAGGATTTCATCTCAAAGGCATATTCCTATGTATTTATCGGCATTATGCTCGATTGGATAAAGGACGATATGAAAGAGGATCCGCAGGTTATTGTCGATAAGCTTGCCCTGCTTATGAAAAATTCCTTCGGCGATGCTCTTGCCCGTTTCAAGAAATAATTTTATCAACAACCTGAATTTGATAAAAATTTATACACTTATAAAGTCTGTGATAAAAACTTTATCACAGACTTTTTTCTGTTTATTGTAAGTAGCTGAAAAATGAATATACTAAAGACATAACAAAACAACAGGAGGTTTTTGTATGTATTATTCAGCAGGCACTTACGAATCATTTGCTCATCCCGAGAAACCGAAGGATGTCGATAAAAAATCGGCATACATTATCGGCACAGGACTTGCGGGTCTTACCGCAGCCTTCTATCTTGTCAGAGACGGACAGATGAAGGGCGAGCACATTCATCTTTTGGAAAAGCTCGAATTGGCAGGCGGCAGCTGCGACGGACGAAAAGACATTACAAAAGGCTTCTTTATGAGAGGCGGACGTGAAATGGATAACCATTTCGAAGTAATGTGGGATATGTTCCGTGATGTACCGTCACTTGAAACTCCCGGCGTTTCCGTACTCGACGAATACTATTGGCTCAACAAGCACGACCCGAACTATTCTTTGTGCAGAGCTTCGGTAAACTGCGGTGAGGACGCACACACCGACAAGAAATTCAATCTTGACAAGGACTCGGCTCTTGCGCTTTCACAGTTGTTTATAACTCCCGAAAAAGACCTCGAGGACAAGAAAATCTCAGATATTCTCCCCGACACATTTTGGGACACAAACTTCTGGCTTTATTGGCAGACAATGTTCGCTTTCCAGCGTTGGTCGAGTGCACTTGAGATGAAGCGTTACCTTTGCAGATATGTTCATCACATTGACGGCTTGCCCGATTTCAGCGCATTGAGATTTACAAAGTACAATCAGTATGAAAGCCTTATTTTACCGCTTGTAAAGTATCTTGAGGCTCACGGCGTAAGAATTGAATACGGTATGGACGTCAAGAACGTCATAATCGAAACCGTAGGCGATAAAAAGGTTGCAAAGCAGATAGTTTATGTGAAGGACGGCAAGCAGCAGACAATCGACCTTATCGAGGATGACCTTGTTTTCATCACAAACGGCTGCTGCACCGACTCGACCTGCTACGGCGACCAAACACACGCACCCGACCTTTCGGGTCTTAAAGACGGCAAGGGCGACTCGTGGGATATGTGGAAAGCAATCGCCGCTCAGGCAACTCACGGCGAGTTCGGCAACCCCGACGCATTCTGTAACAACATTGAAGCTACAAACTGGATGAGTGCAACGGTTGAAACCTCAAACGAAGAGGTTATTCAGCATATCATCAACGTCTGCAAGCGTGATCCCCGTGAGGGCAAGGTTACAACCGGCGGTATCGTAACGGTCAAGGACAGCACAGAAAATTGGTATCTGTCTTGGACTATAAACCGTCAGCCTCAGTTCAAATCGCAGGATAAAAACGCCGTTCTCGTATGGCTCTATGCTCTCAACACAAACAAAGAGGGCAACTATGTTAAGAAAGCAATGCGTGACTGTACAGGCGAAGAGGTCTGCCGTGAGTGGCTCTACCATATCGGTATTCCCACAAACGAAATCGATGCTCTTGCAAAGGAAGCGTGCAACACCACAACATGCTTTATGCCGTATATCAACGCATTCTTCCAGCCGAGAAAGAACGAGGATCGTCCTCATGTCGTTCCCGACGGTGCGGTAAACTTCGCTTTCCTCGGTCAGTTCACAGAAACTCCGAGAGACACAATTTTCACCATTGAATATTCAATGCGTACAGGTATGGAATCTGTTTATACGCTTCTTGATATTGACAGAGGCGTTCCCGAGGTATGGGGCAGTAAGTACGATGTCAGAGAGCTCTTGCGTGCTTGCTACTATGCTATCGACAAGAAACCTATCAGTGAAGTTAAGCTGTCCTTCAAGGAAAGAGAAATGCTTAAGGTCCTCCTTAAAAAAATAAAGGGTACGGATGTTGAGCTTCTCTTAAAGGAAAGCGGACTTATCGAATAACGGATTGTATTAAAAATCCGAAAAACAAAGCACCCGAGCTTTTCAAAAATGAAGAGCTCGGGTGCTTTTGCTTTTGATATTAAATTATTTGTCAATCTGAATAAAGCCGACCTTTTTCATTGCCTTTTTGAGAGTTCTCGAAGCGAAATAGCTTGCCTTTTCAGCTCCGAGCTTTGCGCAGTCATAAAGATATGCCTTATCGTTGATGAGCTTTGCATATTCCTCCTTGAGAGGACGAAGCTCCTCGATTACAGCCTCGCCGACTGCCGTCTTGAAGTCGCCGTAGCCCTTGCCGTCAAATTCCTTTTCAATCTCGTCAAAGGTCTTGCCTGTGCAGCAGGAGTAAATACCCATAAGGTTATTAACGCCGTCTTTACCCTCGCCGTAATAAACCTTTGCCTCGCTGTCGGTAACGGCAGACTTGATTTTTTTCATGATTGCATTGTCATCATCGAGAACGGAGATAAAGCCCTTAACATTTGTGTCCGATTTTGACATTTTCTTTGTCGGCTCCTGAAGCGACATAACCCTTGCGCCCGTCTTACCGATAAACGGCTCGGGAAGCTTAAAGGTATTGCCGTAAAGTCCGTTAAAGCGTTCTGCAATATTTCTTGTTATTTCAAGGTGCTGCTTTTGGTCTGCGCCGATCGGAACAAAGTCCGTCTGATAAAGCAATATATCCGCTGCCATAAGCACGGGATATGCAAAAAGTCCGACATTGACATTATCGGGATGCTTTTCGCTCTTGTCCTTAAACTGCGTCATCCTCGAAGCCTCGCCGAACTGCGTATAGCAGTCAAGAATCCACGCAAGCTGAGCGTGCTCGGGCACCATACTCTGAATAAATATCGTATTTTTCTCGGGGTCAAGTCCGAGCGCAAGCAAAAGAGCGTACATTTCAAGCGTTCTTCTTCTCAAATCTGCAGGCTCGGGACGAACGGTTATCGAATGGAGATCGGCAACCGCATAAAGGCAGTTATAGTCGTCCGCCATTGTTTTCCAATTCTTGAGCGCACCGAGGTAGTTGCCGAGAGTCGGCGTACCCGTAGGCTGAATTGCACTTAAAACTATCTTCTTTTTTTCCTGATTATCCATTTTTACATCTCCGATAAATTATTCTTCCGTTTCTTCAGGCTCGGGCTGCGGCAAAATTTCAACCTTAACCTTACCTATTCTGCGTTCCTCGACGTTGAGAACGGTAAATCTGAAATTCTCGTACTCGACAACATCCTCTTTATCGTCCTTGCTCTTTTCGTCGGACTCCTTCGGAAGATAGCCCAAACGGCTGATGATAAATCCGCCGAGAGTATCATAATCGCCCTCGGGGAATTTGATTTTCAATTTTTCCTCAACCTCGTCTATATCGGTTATACCGTCAACAGTAAAGGTTGTTTCGTTAATCTGAGAAATTTCCTCGTCCTCGTTGTCGTATTCATCCTGAACATTTCCGACAATGGATTCGATAACGTCCTCAAATGTAACTATACCTGCCGTGCCGCCGTATTCATCGACAACAACAGCCATTTGAATATGCCTTTCAAGCATTTCGTTGAGCAATTCGCTGCAATGCTTTGTTTCGGGCACATAATAAGCCTCACGCATAAAGTCCTTAATGGTCTTTGACTTGGGCAAATTCGTTCCCACATATTTAAGTAAATCTTTTACATAGATAATGCCGATAATATTATCCTGATCATCCTCATAAACAGGAATTCTCGAATGACCGCATTCGATAGCCATTTTTGAAATTTCGCAAAGAGGCTCTTCGACATTTACGCAGTCCATATCGGTACGGTGCGTCATAATATCGCCGACGTCCATATCGTCAAACTCAAAGATGTTGTTAATCATCTCTTTTTGGACGTTCTCGATAACACCCTTTTCCTGACCGACATCGACCATCATTCTTATTTCTTCCTCTGTAACGACCTCTTGGTCCGCATTCGGGTCAATGCCGAAAATACGCACAACGGTATTTGTGGAAGCCGAAAGAAGCTTTACAAAGGGCTTTGTAAGCTTATTGACAAAAAGAAGCACGGGAACAACCGTAAACGAAACCTTTTCAGGCTTCTGCATTGCAATCTTCTTCGGTGCAAGCTCGCCAAGAACAAGTGAAAAATACGACATAATAACCGTAATAAGCACGGTCGATACCGCATTTATAACGCCTATCGGAATAACATTCACAATTGAGGTAGAGGCAAGCTTATCCGCCAGCATGACCGCAAAGCTCTGTGATGCCGTGGCACTCGTCAAAAATCCGGCAAGTGTAACGCCGATTTGAATTGTCGAAAGGAAATTGCTCGAATTCTCTGTAAGTTTCAATACCTGTTTTGCCTTTTTATCCCCGTCCTCAGCCATTTTTTCCATTTTGCTGTCGTTGAGGGAAATGATTGCAATTTCGCTCATTGCAAAAAATGCGTTAAGCAAAATAAGCAAAAATAACAAAACAATTTTCAGTATAATGCCCGCAGGGTCCGAATCCATAAAAAAATACTCTCCTTAATTAAATAAAATATATTCTATATATTGTATATTAAAACCGTCATATAGTCAAGTGCCGCATACATTCTTATCGTACTGCCGCCGAAATATTAAGCAAACGGTCATATATGTATTGCGGTGCTTCGCTTTCTATGATTTTATTGAGCTCGGGAATTAAATCCTTATTGACGATATACTTTTTAATTTCAAAGTCCTCTCTTATATCCTTTGTGAGATACCTCGAATCTATCAGGTTGAAACCGTCTAAGAGCAGGAACACGCCCTGCTGAAATTTCATCAAATCGTTTGTCGGAATATCAATGAGCTTTGCGCTCGGAGAAAGAGACAAAGCGCTTTCCTCATAACGCTTAAACTCGCTTGCTATATCCCTGCTTTTAAGCTCCTCAATAAACTCGCCTGCGCTTTTAATATCAAAGTGTTTGCGAATTTGACTGTGCTTTTTTATGTGATTTGAAGGAATTATGTTTATGACATTTACATTGTAGCCCTCAAGCCACTCGTTAGCCTGCTCAATATCGGAAGAGCTGTTTTTGCCCGAGAAGTCCCTTACCGTGTAAATCACAAAATCCTCTTCAGCCGACGCTCTGCCCTTTATCGCAAACGACAGGGAAACATACAGGCTTTTTGTGAAATCAATAAACGGGCTCAAATCAAGATAGTGCTGTGCAAGAGCTGTCATATTATACATTTTATACTTGTCCGTATCGCCGTAAAGTAGGTTATAAACCTCGTAAAATCTCTCCCTTGCGACATACATATCAAACAGGTATCGTCCGTTGATATTCAAGGACTTTTCAATTTCAAGCTCTTTTAATTCCGAAGCCTTTTGCCTTAAAAGAGTGGGTATGAGCCTGCGCTGCTGAGAGTGTATTCTCTCGCCTCTGTAAACAACGCCGCTGCCCTGCAAAAACGGGACATACAATTCTTCATTAAATTTTTCAAGGGTGTCAATTTCAATTTCCGACACGCCGAAATTCACATCAAGCGCATCCTCAAGCCTCGCAATAAATTGGGAACGAAGTATATCTTCCTTTTGCATAATTTTGTCCTTTTCTAAGCTGTATTTCATACAATATTGTATCACAACGTCAAAGATTATTCAAATATATGATTTACAGACGGTTTTCGCTTGAATTTTTTGTCATTTTTTCAAGAAATTGTTGTTTACATACCATTATAAAAGTGTTAAAATATTTTATGTATGCGAATACAGTTAATTATTATCGTAACGCACTCGGAAAAACGGTGTTTTCAAACCGCTTCTCCCCCTGTTTTGCGGTACACCTTTTTAAGGAGGAAATAAAAATGGCAGAATCCAAGGCTACCGTCGTCAGATCTTCAAAGACTATGGACGGTAATACCGCAGCTGCTCACGTGTCTTATGCGTTCACGGAAGTAGCGGGTATTTATCCCATCACTCCCTCAAGCCCCATGGCAGATTATGTTGACCAGTGGTCGGCTCAGGGAAAGAAAAACATTTTCGGCACAACAGTTAAGGTTGCTGAAATGCAGTCCGAAGCAGGTGCTTCCGGTACAGTTCACGGCTCACTTGCAGCAGGTGCTCTTACCACAACATACACGGCATCTCAGGGACTTCTTCTTATGATTCCGAACATGTACAAAATCGCAGGCGAATTGCTCCCCGCAGTTTTCCATGTTTCGGCTCGTTGCGTAGCTTCACACGCACTTAATATTTTCGGCGATCATTCAGACGTTTACGCTTGCCGTCAAACAGGCTTTGCAATGCTTGCAGAGACTAACTGTCAGGAGGTTATGGACCTTTCAGCCGTTGCTCATCTTGCAGCAATCAAGGGCAGAGTTCCTTTCATCAACTTCTTTGACGGTTTCCGTACTTCTCACGAAATTCAGAAAATCAAGGTTTGGGATTACGAGGACCTTAAAGAAATGTGCGATATGGACGCTGTTGAAGCATTCCGTAAGCGTGCACTCAACCCCGAGAGACCTGTTATGAGAGGTTCTCACGAAAACGGCGATATATTCTTCCAGCACAGAGAAGCTTGCAACAGCTACTATGAGGCTGTTCCTGCTATCGTTGAGGAATATATGGACAAGGTTAACGCAAAGCTCGGCACAGACTACAAGCTCTTTAACTACTACGGCGCACCCGACGCTGAGAGAGTTATCGTTGCTATGGGTTCTGTTTGCGACGTTGCAGAAGAGGTTATCGACTATCTTCTTGCAAAGGGCGAAAAGGTCGGTCTTGTTAAGGTTCGTCTTTACAGACCGTTCTCAACAAAGGCTTTCGTTGACGCTATCCCCGCAACAGCTAAGAAAATCGCTGTTCTTGACAGAACAAAGGAGCCCGGTTCAATCGGCGAGCCTCTTTTCCTTGATGTTATCGCAGCTCTTAATGAACAGGGCAGAGACGGCATAAAGGTTTGCGGCGGCAGATACGGTCTCGGTTCAAAGGACACACCCCCTGCAAGCATCTTTGCAGTATATGAGCACCTCAACGCTGAAACTCCCTCAAGAGCATTCACAATCGGTATCAACGATGACGTTACTCATCTTTCACTTGAGGAGAAGCCTGCTCCCATCACAGCGGCTGAAGGCACAATCGAGTGCAAGTTCTGGGGTCTCGGCGGCGACGGTACTGTCGGTGCTAACAAGGACTCAATCAAGATTATCGGCGACCACACAGATAAATATGTTCAGGCTTACTTCCAGTATGACTCGAAGAAAACGGGCGGTATCACAATCTCCCACCTTCGTTTCGGCGATAAGCCTATCAAGAGCTCTTACTATATAAACAAGGCTGACTTCGTTGCATGCCACAACCCGTCTTATATCGAAAAAGGCTACAAGATGGTTCAGGACGTTAAGCCCGGCGGTGTATTCCTTATCAACTGCCAGTGGGATGAAGCAGAGCTTGCTGAAAAGCTCAATGCCGAAACAAAGCGTTACATTGCACAGAACAATATTAAACTCTACACAGTTAACGCTATCGACCTTGCTGCAAAGATTGGTCTCGGCAAGAGAACTAACACAGTTCTTCAGTCTGCATTCTTCTCACTTTCAAAGGTTCTTCCCGAGGAAGAGGCTATCGGCTATATGAAGGAAAAGGCTCAGAAGTTCATGAAGAAGGGTAAAGAAATCGTTGAAATGAACGAAAAGGCTATTGACGCAGGTGCAACAGCTTATGTTCAGATCAATGTTCCTGCTGAATGGGCTAACGCTGTTGACAACGAAGAGGTTGTTAAGAGCGAGGGCAATGCTAAGCTCGTTAAGATGGTTGATTCCATCATGAAGCCCGTCGGCAAGATGGACGGCGACGCTCTCCCCGTTTCCGCATTTACAGATTATGTTGACGGTACATTCTGTCAGGGCGCTTCAGCTTATGAGAAGCGTGGCGTTGCAGTTATGGTACCCGAGTGGGACGGTGCTACTTGTGCTCAGTGTAACAAGTGCGCATATGTTTGTCCTCACGCTACAATCCGTCCTTACGCTCTTAACGCAGAGGAAGCTGCAAACGCTCCCGAATGTGCTACTATCGTTGATAAGAAGGGTAAGGGCAAGGATACATACAAGTACACTATGGCAGTATCTCCGCTTGACTGTATGGGCTGCGGCGTCTGCATAGGCGTATGTCCGACAAACTCACTTAAAATGGTTTCAAGAGAATCACAGAACAGCAAGCAGGCTGCATTCGACTATATGGTTGCTAACGTTTCCGTTAAGGAAGACCTTGCTAACAATACCGTTATGGGCAGCCAGTACAAGACTCCGCTTCTTGAGTTCTCAGGCTCTTGCGCAGGCTGTGCAGAGACCTCTTATGCAAGACTTATCACACAGCTCTTCGGCGACAGAATGTACATTTCAAACGCAACAGGCTGTTCGTCAATTTGGGGCGGTCCCGCTGCTACATCTCCCTACACCGTAAACAAGGCAGGTCGCGGTCCTGCTTGGGCTAACTCCTTGTTCGAGGATAACGCAGAGCACGGTTACGGTATGTATCTCGGTCAGAACGCTATCAGAAATCGCCTTATCGAAAAGGTTGAGAGCATTGCAAACGCAGAAGCTGCTCCCGAGGAAGCTAAGGCTGCTTGCAAGGAATACCTTGACACAGTAAACGACAGCGCTGCAAACGCAGCTGCAACAGACAAGCTCGTTGCTGTTCTTGAGGGTCTTGATTGCGATTGCGAAGTAAGAAAAGACATCCTTGAAAATAAAGAGTATCTCTCGAAGAAGTCAGTTTGGATCTTCGGCGGCGACGGCTGGGCTTACGACATCGGCTTCGGCGGTGTTGACCACGTTCTCGCTTCGGGCGAAGATGTAAACATTATGGTATTCGATACCGAGGTTTACTCAAACACAGGCGGACAGGCTTCTAAGGCTTCTAATATCGGTCAGGTTGCACAGTTCGCTGCTGCGGGTAAGGCTGTTGCTAAGAAGAGCCTTGCTGAAATCGCTATGAGCTACGGCTATGTATATGTTGCACAGATTGCTATGGGCGCTGATCAGAACCAGACAATCAAGGCTCTTACAGAGGCTGAGGCTTATCACGGTCCGTCAATCGTTATTGCATACGCACCCTGCGAAATGCACTCAATTAAGGGCGGTATGACAAACTGTCAGGCTGAGATGAAGAAGGCTGTTGACTGCGGCTACTGGAATATGTTCCGCTACAACCCCATGCTCAAGGCAGAGGGCAAGAATCCCTTTACTATCGATTCTAAGGAAGGCGAAACAAGCTATCGTGATTTCATCATGAACGAGGCTCGTTACTCATCACTTACACGTTCCTTCCCCGAGAGAGCAGAAAAGCTCTTCACACAGGCTGAGGCTAACGCAAAGGCAAGATATGACCATCTCCTTCGCCTTAAAGACCTCTACGCTCCTAAAGAAGACTGATTTAATTAGTCAATAAACAACAGAAACCTGCCAAAGAAATTATCTTCGGCAGGTTTTTTGTTGACTTTTTTTCAAAATACTAATATGATATCATTATATTAAGGAGGGTTTTTATGGCGGAAATTATTATCTACTCAATTGCGGTTGCATTGGAATTTGTATTCGTTCCTCTGTTTCTGAAGCATTCGTGGCCCGAGAGAACGGTCAAATCCCTGCAAATGAAAATGATATGCTCGGCGCTGTTTATAATCTGTGCCGTTTGCTGTATTCATTATTCGGGCAACAATTCAATGTATATGAAGCTGCTGTTCGTCGGCTTGGTGCTGGGCGTTTTGGGCGACCTGCTGATTCATCTTATCGCACCCGTATATGTGAACATATTCGGCGGTGTATCGTTCTTCTTCGGGCACGTTATGTTCATTGCGGCGTTCTCGCAGGCAAGCCCCGATTTCAACGTGTTCAGCGCACAGACGTTTATAATCGAAGCGGTAATACTCGTTTGCGTCTGCATTTTCGCAAAGCTTCGAAAGCTAAAGCTCGGCAAGCTTGCATTCCCTGTATTTTTATATGCAGCGGCAATATCGCTAATGCTCATCACTGCAACAAGGCTCGGCATACACCTTTGCTCACAGCCGTCTGATAACATCCCTGCGATTGTAATTACGCTTATGCTCGGCGCATTGTTGTTCGTTTTCTCCGATTCGTCGCTTGCGATATTTATGTTCGGCGGAGAGGTCAAGAGCAAATCACTCAAGGTTTTCTATATCGTAACCTATTATCTTGCGCAGGTGCTCCTTGCCACAAGTATTTTGTTTATTAAATAAACGCATTATATTCAGTAAAAAAGCAGGCTTTCTCATAAGGGAAAACCTGCTTTTGTTTTATCTCGGTGTTTTGAATGAATTAGATATAGAATGCGGACAAGGGCGAGCCTCGTCCTTACGGATTGTTGATATATAATGATTTACGGCTAATATGACATTAAAAAATTTCGCACAACCGTAGGGGCGACCTGCGGTCGCCCGTCAATTCATAGCAAATAAAAAACGGGCGAACACAGTTCGCCCCTACGATATAATATAAAAATATAATTGTTTGTAACCGTTGATTTGTTGTGATTTAACGGCGGCAGCAAGCCACCGCCCTACCGTGTGGTATATCAAATTCAATTCGTTCTTCCGCCCCATCTTTGAGGGGGCTGTGTTTCATCAAATTTGAAAATTTATGCGACCGTAGGGACAGGGCTCGCCCCTGTCCGCAGGAAATTTGATGTATAATTACATTTACGGACAGCCACAATTTCAGCCTCCCTTGTGTAAAGGGAGGTGCCGAACGAACGTGAGGCGGAGGGATTGTGAGGTTGATTTTATAAAAATCCCTCAGTCATTTTTTGTTTCAAAAAAAACGACAGCTCCCTTTACAAGGGAGCCCTTGACGGACAACCGCAAGGGTTGTCCCTACGGTTGTGTGAATATTTCAATTCATACGCTGTTAAAGAAAAAACTACAAAGCTCAAACGTCCTTTGAGTTTGCATAAATTGCGTGCATTCGCTCGTCGGTATAATGCTCATCAAGGAAAACCTCGACCTTATTTCTTGCCGGCACATTTTCCTGTCGTTTATCCATTCTTGCGGCGGCAGAAGCGGATACTATGCAATCAAAAACGAAGAAAACCGTAAATGCGATACAGATATATTTTGTAACATCCTTAGGAATTGCATCAATCGTGCGGCTCAAAACCGGGTAAATTCCCTTTATCCACGCAAGACCGAGAACTCCCCAAAACAGCGAATACAACAAGCAAATTCTGCCGTTTATGTTAAGCGGCACATTACTGTAATCCCAAGCTACCGAGCCGAAAAGAAGCTCCTGACCGAGCGACGCTATGTATTCAGCCGCCGAACAGACTACAAACGCCGTTAAAAATATCGTGTACCATTTTGAATCTTTGATTTTATAGAGCGATACCGTCAACAAAACCGCACCCATACCGTAAAGCACGGACAGCGGACCGTAAATCAGGGAGTGCCTCGACTCGAAATATCCGTGTCTTATAAAGCACCATATTTCCTCAACGGCATAGCCGACAAGGCAAGCCACAAGGAATATCATTATCAGCTTTTCAACCGTCAGCTCGTCCTTAACCTCTGTGTTCTTTGTTTCCGATGCTTTTGCTTGTGTCATTATATCCACCTTCCGAGTTTTTCATTTATCTTACAAGATAGATTATAGACTTTTGTGTGGATAATGCAATATTTTCTAATAAAATTAAAAATTATTTAACAAATTCTTATTATTTTCGTATTATTTCAACCGTAAATCAACATATATAACAACAATCTAACGGCTTAAATCACATCCGTAGGGACAGGGCTTGCCCCTGTCCGCAAACCGCAAAAGTTGGTAGCGACAGTGAGCCGTCGTGAGGGTGTTTACAACCGAACAGGCGAGCCGAGCGTGATTTTTGCGGAAAAGGAGGAGTTGCATAGTGAGTGAGAGACAGCCAAAGGCTGTTGCGAACGATACGGTGCAAACGACGACGTGGCGTAGGGATTTTTATAAAATCATATAAAATCAGCCTTACAATCCCTCCGAGTTGCCTCTCGGCAACCCACCTCCCTTTACACAAGGGAGGCTGAACAGACAGTTGTCCGTGAATGTGAATTTAACATCCCACACGGTAGGGCGGTGGCTTGCTGCCGCCGAGGAAATTTGCGAAAATATAGCTGTTATCGGCTGTTATCAAATTAAAAAATATATTAACCCGTGGGGAAAGGACTTGCCCCTGTCCCCACGGGTTGTAGGTGTGTTTTTTTAGTCTATAAGCAAACAAAAAGCGGTGCAAAAACACCGCTTTTAATTATAAATTATATTATTAAAATCACATTCTATCGGGAGTTTCAATGCTGAATGCATTAAGAATATTTACCATAACGCTTCTTACGCACTCGCAAAGGCAAACTCTTGCCTGCATAAGTGCTTCGTCCTCAACGCCGATTCTGCAAGCGTTGTAATACTTGTGGAAAAGCGTTGCAAGGGTAATTGCGTATCTCGTAATCCTTGCCGGGTCATAGTTCTTCGCAGAAAGGACAATCTCGTCCGTCAGCGAAGCAAGATGGCGGATAAGCTCCTTTTCCTCGGGCTCGGTAAGCTTTTCAAGCTCTTCTCTTGTGCAAGGTCTCGGAGTAATTCCATCCTCTTTGAGCTTACGGAGAATACTGCAAATTCTCGCATTTGCGTACTGACAATAATATACGGGATTCTGCGACGATTCCTCAACAGCAAGGTCAAGGTCAAAGTCCATTGTAGAGCCGGGCTCACGCATATTGAACAAAAATCTTACTGCGTCAACGGGGATTTCGTCAAGCAAATCGGTAAGCGTGATCGCCTTGCCCGTTCTCTTCGACATTCTGACAACCTCGCCGTTTCTTGTAAGGTTTACAAGCTGCATAAGAACAACATCAAGCCTGCTCTCGTCCAAGTCAAGCGCTCTCAAAACACCCTTCATTCTTGCAACGTGTCCGTGGTGGTCAGCACCCCAAACGTCAATAGCCTTGTCAAAACCTCTTGTAACAAGCTTGTTTCTGTGATAAGCAATATCAGCGGCAAAATATGTCGGGTTTCCGTTTTTACGGATAAGCACGTCGTCCTTCAACTCAAGCTTGTCGATTTCCTCCTGAGTCTTGCCCTGTTCTTTGAGCATCTCTGTCTGAACTTCGATATTCTTATACCAAAGTGCGCCGTCTTTTTCATAGGTAAGACCCTTATTTGTAAGGTAATCTATGCAGTCCTTGACGTCGCCGCTTTTATGAAGCGTACTCTCCATAAACCAAGTGTCGTAATTTATACGGTACTTCGCCATATTTTCACGCATTTTGTCAATGTTAAGCGGAAGAGCAAACTCAACGAGAGCCTTTCTTCTCTCCTCTTCGGGCTTGTTGATAAATTCGTCGCCGTACTTCTCACGGAACTGCTTTGCCCTCTCGATTATGTCCTCGCCGTGATAGCTGTCCTCGGGAAGCTCAACGGCATCCTTGCCCTTTATGAGCTGCTGATAACGAATATCAAGCGAAAGACCGAACTTTTCAATCTGATTTCCTGCATCATTTACATAAAATTCTCTCTCAACCTCATAGCCTGCCATTTCAAGCACGCTCGCAAGACAATCGCCCAATGCACCGCCTCTTGCGTTGCCCATATGCATAGGACCTGTGGGGTTTGCCGATACAAATTCTACGTTATATTTCTTACCTTTACCGTAATCGCTTCTGCCGTATTTTTCATTGAGCGACTTAATATCAAGCAAAATATCGGCATAAAAGCCGCTGCAAAGTCTGAAATTTATAAAGCCTGCACCTGCAACCGAACACTCCGAAAAATACGTTCCGTCAAGGTCTATATACTCTGCGATTATATCGGCAATTTTCCTCGGTGCGTTGCGGAAAGCTCTTGCTCCTGCGAAAGCTACGTTTGTCGAGTAATCTCCGTTTGCCCTGTCCTGAGGCACCTCCACGATAAAATCGGGTAACGGCTCAGCCGGAAGCTTGCCGTCCGCAACAGCCCTGCCGACCGCCTCGAGTACAAGAGTTCTCAATTCATCCTGTGTCTTTTTAACCAATACAGACATCTGTTTTCTCCTTATTTTCTATATTATTCCTTAGGGTTTAATTTAATTTCAAGCTTATTTTTTGCCAAAAAGCCCATATTGAAATCAAGGTCATATTCAAGCAAAATCTTGCCCGAGCCGTCCTCAATATCAATAACAACATCATTTGTGTTGACTCCGACACTCAACGCACCGACGGGAGTAACGTATTCCCCATTGTGTCGAACGCCCTTTTCAAAAATCATCTCGGTTGCAACCGAGCCGTCTTTTTTCATTGTAACCGTGTCGCCGTCAATGACAATTTCGGTATGCACCTTTTCTTTATCGTCAAGATATTCCCAAAATTCAAGCTTCAAGCCGCCGTCGGTTTCGCTTAAATCGCCCGTTACATCAATTTCCGTAACGTCGTGCTCGCCGTCGATTACCTGCTCGCCTTTTATGAGAATAACCGCATTGTTTTTAGCCATACATTCTCTCCTCGGCAAGCATAAGAAGCCTGTCGACAAGCTGTGAATAGCTTATTCCGCTGTACTCGCAAAGCTTCGCATACATACTTATCGGCGTAAAACCGGGAATTGTGTTTATCTCGTTAAAAATGACCTTGCCGTCTCTTTTTGTAACAAAGAAATCAACCCTCGAAAGTCCCGAACAGCCGAGCACCTTGTATATCCTGACAGCCGTCTTGCGAACCTCGTCGATTGTCTCTTCGGGAATATGTGCCGGTATGTAAAGCTCGCTGTTGTCGTTTTCGTACTTCGCCTCGTAATCGTAGAACTCGTTTGCAGGCTTAATTTGACCTACCGACATTGCCTGTGCGTCGAAGTTTCCGAGAACGGCACACTCAACCTCAAAGCCGTCAACGAATTCCTCCAAAACAACTTTTCTGTCCTCTTTGAAAGCCACTTCCATTGCCTTTTCAAGCGAAGCTCTGTCAACCGCCTTTGACACGCCGACCGAAGAGCCTGCATTTGCGGGTTTTACAAAAATCGGATAATCGAGATAATCCTCAGCCTTTTTCAAAAAGTTGTCTTTAACTTCCTTGTACTCCTCTGCAACGCAAGAGAGCCACTTTGCCTGACAAATTTCAGCGGAATCTGCAAGCGTGTTTGTAATCGCCTTATCCATACTGCACGCCGACGAACGGCAGTCACTGCCAACATACGGAATTCCCGAAAGCTCAAGAAGTCCCTGTATAGTGCCGTCCTCGCCGTTCTTACCGTGAAGCACAGGGAATGCGACATCGATTTTTATCTTTTCAACCTTATCGTCTCTGAAAACAATAAGGCTCTTATCCTTTCTGTCGGGCGACAAAACCGCTTTTGTGATTTTTCCGTTCTCAAGCCATTTATCCTCGGGCAAAAAAGAAACATCGCCCTCATAGAGATACCATTCTCCGTCCCTTGTAATTCCGACGGTAACAACATCATATTTATCGGTTGGGATATTTGAGATAACGTATGAAGCGGAAACGCAGGAAACAAAATGCTCGCTCGACGCACCGCCGAAAATAATAAGTGCTTTTTTCACTTAAATCACCCCATAAAAGTAAAGTTCATATATAAAGTAAAGTTCATATATACAGATATATATAATACCATATTAGCGATTTATTATCAATTATTTAATAAAAAATTTTAATGACAAATCGCTTTTTATATGTTACAATATCGTTTGTATAAAAAAATTAAGGTGGTTTCAGCATATGATGGAATTGAATGAAGCCCTCAATGCCGTACTTTCGGGCATTGATTCTTCTGTAAAGGCAAACGGTTTTACAGCTGTTGAGCCGAAAGAAAAAACCGACGGCATTCCCGTTATTCACGACGGCGAGCACAGCTATATCGACTTTGTAGGCGAAAAGGGTAAAATCCGCTTCGAAATCTTCGGAAATCAGGCTTTGCTCTTCTATACCGACGTTAAATCAGACGAGGCTACGGACGAGGATTTGGTTAAGGCTTCGGTCAACTATTTCAATCTTGAGGAATTTGACCAGAAGGATATTAAATCTCTTTGCAATGAGCTTAACGAGACTATAAATGCAAAGTTCGGCACGGCAAACGCTGCTGCCTCCAAGTCAAAGAAGATGCCGACTCCCGTTTCAAAGACGGCTGCCAAAAACGGCTCTCAGGCTTATGACGGCAACACCCTTGCCAACAGACTTTCCGCAATTTATCCCGAGCTTAAAGAGCCGTACAGAGCAAACTTTGAAAAGTATGACGAGTTCCTTCCCGAAGAATTTTTCGTAGACTACGGTGCAAAGCCCGTTATCAACACAATCAGATCGGGTAACGCTTCGGAAATCAAGCGTCTTTTCAAAATTCTCAACGACATTTACGAAAACGGCAGCTCGGACGTTCAGGGTCTTATCGCCGTTACCATTCTCGGCGAAATGAACAACGACCCCGTGCTCTGCGAAAGAGCAGCCGAATATATGTGCGAGGATATGAAGGAGCCTGTGCTTCTCGTCAACAAATTCCTTGCGACCTCAAGGGGAAAGAAGGCTAAAGAAAAGCTTAAAAATCCCCCTGCATACAAGCCGAAAAAGGAAAAGAAGCCGGGTATGTTCGCTCAGATGATGAACGAGGGTATGGCTCAAAACGGCGGAATGCCTCCGATGTAATCGGTTAAAAACAACAAAGTTAACCCCCGAGTATTGTCCGATACTCGGGGCTTTTATGACAAAAGGGAACTGAAAATCAGTTCCCTTTTGCTGTGTGAAAAATCTATATCAGCCGACATCCGTCTTTAGAGTGTCGATGATATTGTCGTCATTTATCCTGTCTATCGAGTAGAACAGTGCGCTTTCGATTATCAGGAATACCGCAGCCGAAGCTATAAGGTACGGCGTAATATTGAGCTGAAAGCCGAAATCAAAGCTGTTTGCAAGCACCTTGTACATCAAGAAATGTATCAGAACGCTTATAGGCAATGAAAACGCAAGCGACCTTACACCGTAGCTGAACGATTCGAGATAAATCATTCTCTTAAACGCTTTCGGCGTCATTCCGACAGAACGAAGCATTGCAAATTCCCTACGCCTTTCGTTCATTGAGTTCGATATGGTGTTTATGATGTTCATAATCGAAATCAGCGTGATAAGCGTGATAAAGCCGTAAACGAATACCTTTGTTATCATAAGAATATTGTTTATCGCATTCATTGAAGAGCCGGATTCTGAAACACTGAGATATTCCGCATCCGTCTTGTAAAGAGCTTCGCCTATTTGATCAATAACGCTCTGAATTTCCTGCTTGTCTTTTACGAATATATACGCAGTTGACGGTGAGTAATCCTTGAGCGAGTCGGGTATAGCTTCATCGCACATTATAATCACAGGCCTTGTCGAATATCTGAAACTGAAGGTTTCCTCCGACCACAAGGTCGTTGTCTGAATACCTATTTCAATCGGCACATCAACATATGCATTATTGCCCTGCTCATTTTTATTTTTGTTTATTTGAACATTTATTTTCTTACCCGAAATATCGTTCAAGGGATTTTCGGAATAGGTCTTTGAATCCTTTTTGCCGTAGGTTGTGTTTACGAGAATTGCACGGGGATTGTCCTTGTCGTGATATTTTTCCGTGCTTTCCGAAAGCTCACGAAGATAGCCGTCAAACGCATTGCGGTCAAGATAAACAACGGTACAATTCAAGCCGTCATCCATTGTGTGAGCCGTAGAATAATCCTTAAAATACGAAGCGTCGATTTTGCCGAACTCAAAGGTCATAATGTAGCTTTTCTCTACTCCTGCCGTGTTTTTCACTGCGTCTGAAAGCTCTTTTGCGTGTCCGCAATCGGTGCTTATCATACTGTCGGGGGTTTTGTTAAAGCTTGCTTCCATTACATCCGTGAACATTGAGCTGAAATTCATAACGGTAAGGAAAACAACAACGCTCAAGAACAGAGAAAAGACAATGTTGCGTGAACGCCTGCCGTTTCGCTTATAATTCTTTGCGGCGAGCGTACCCTCATAGCCGAATATTTTACCGACAAGTTTTGAGGTGCGAAGCTTTTTCGGATTTTTAATCTTAACTGCTTCGTTTTGACGAATTGCCTCGATAGCGGTTGTCTTTGATGCCTTTCTTGCAGGAATGTATGAGGAAATGAATATCGTCAAGGCACTTGCCAAAATTGTGCCGAGAATTACAATCCAATTCACATACACCTTGAGCGTGCCGTCATATTCAACCGCCATTGTTGCCATAAACGCCTTTCTGATACACGCAAATGTTATCGCTATACCGCCGACGCCCGACAAAATTCCCACGGGAATACCGATAGCACCGAGTATAAATCCCTCGAAATATACGGACATTCTTTTTTGCTTTTTGGTAGCACCCACCGACGAGAGCATACCGAGGTATTTCGCCCTCTCCTGATACGATACCGCAAAGCTGTCATATATCATAAATATCGAAACGACCGCAATTATTAAGAGCAATATTCCCGCAAAGCCCACAAGCGAGCCTAAAATTGCGTTGTCCTTCATAATTCCCGAAAAAGTGAAAAGCTCCGTGTTGTAGGAATAGCCCTGAATATCCGTTCCGAGAGCATTTGCGGTTGCCTGCATTTTATCCCAAATAGAGTTATCAAGCTTATCATAACGCACATAGACATTAGCAATATTAACCTGCTTGAGCACTTCGTCATCACAGCCGACAAACAAATTGACATGGTCAGTTCCCGATACCTTGCTTTGCGTGTAACCGACCACGAGAAAATCTCTTGTTACAAATTCTCCGTTCTCCTTTTGAATATCAAGAGTTACGGTATTGCCTATGGCATAATTTTCGTCTTTTTCGGCAAAGCTCTTTACAACAAGAATTTCATTGCTGTTTTTCGGGTATCTTCCGACAGAAACGGTAACATTTCTCATATCAAACCAATTTCCGTCAACTATAAACACGCTTTCGGGTGTCTGTATTTTCTGTATTTTGTCATTTCCTCTCGGTGCGGTGCAGCCGTAAAATGCCGAAAGGGATATTTCTTCTATATTTTTATCGTTTTTATAAATACTCTTATTGTTAATAAAATCCGTTTCCGTAAATTTTGCGTGCCAATTTCCGTCAACCGCAAGCGTTGTATTTTGAAAGAATTTTACAAATGAAATTGCACTTGTAAACACCGCCGTTACCATAGCAACAGAAACGATAATCGCAAGCACGGTCAAAACGCTGCGTTTTTTGTGCGATTTAAGGTGTCTGAGAGTGAGAGTGTTAACAATATTCACTTATCTCACCTCATCTCTCAAAATCTTTCCGTCGTTTATTTCAATTACTCTGTCGGCGGAAAGGGCAATTCGCTCGTCGTGAGTGATGATAATTACCGTCTGCTTGTTTTCCTTATTAAACTGTCTTAAAAGCTTGATTATCTCCTTGCTGTTTTCGCTGTCAAGGTTGCCTGTCGGCTCGTCCGCAAGCAAAAGTGCCGGAGAGTTCAAAAGTGCTCTGCCGATCGACACCCTCTGCTGTTGACCGCCCGAAAGCTCATTCGGAAGATGCTTTAATCTGTTTTCAAGTCCCAACTTTTCAACAAGCATTTCTATCTGCTTTTGGTCGGGCTTTCTGCCGTCAAGTAAAAGCGGAAGTGTCAGATTTTCCTCAACCGTCAAAATCGGAATAAGGTTATAGAACTGATAGATAAGACCTATCTGCCTGCGGCGGAAAATCGCAAGAGCCGTTTCATCAAGGTCGCTGATTTTTGTTCCGTTTATAATTACCTCGCCGCTTGTCGGGACATCAACTCCGCCGAGAATATGCAAAAGCGTTGACTTGCCCGAGCCCGACGGTCCTACAATAGCGATAAACTCGCCCTGCTCCACGCTGAAGGAAACATTGTCGAGAGCCTTGACAAGAGTATCGCCCTCGCCGTATGTTTTGCACAAATTTTTAGTTTCAAGAATTTTCATAGCACATCTGCTCCTTTCAACGCCTATATTATCCCCTCAACCTTACAATCAGGTTACAAAAACGGTTACAGTTTTGTCATATTATCGATTTGTAGAATTTTATAGTAAAAGTCGAGCCTTTTCCGACCTCGCTTTCAACCGTCACGCAGGCGTTCTGCTTTGAAAGTATTTCCTTTGAAAGAGCAAGACCTATGCCCACACTATCCGAAGATGAGTTCTTGCCGTGATAAAATCTGTCAAAAATATGCGGTAAATCCTCCTTTTCAATTCCGCAGCCCGTATCGCTTATCTTAAACTCGGAATATATATTGGTATCCGTTGCGCTGACGGTAAGCCTGCCGCCCGATTTTGAATGTTCAATGCAATTTTTGATAATATTTTTTAATGCCTCTTCAGTCCAGTTTTTATCTCCTGTAAAGGTAAATTCCTTTACAGACTTTTCGATTTCTATCTCTTTAAGCTCCAAGCTCAAAAGGAACGGCGACAGGCAATCGTTTACAATTTCAACCGACGAAAGCTCGGTTTTGTTAAATTCCACGGTGTCCGCATCAAGCTTTGAAAGCTTCAGGAGCGTAGCCGTCAGCCAATTCATCTTATCAACCTGCGTTTTTATTATATCGACAAATTCCGCACGCTTTTCACTGTTTTCCTCTGCTTCGAGCAAATCGGTCATAACTGTAATCGAGGTAAGCGGTGTTTTAAGCTGATGCGTAATATCGGCAAGCGAATCGACTAGGAACAGCTTTTCTTTTTTCAATTCTTCGTTTGTGGTTTTGAGCTTTATAACTACCTTATAGATATTATTTTTGAGAATTGACAGCTCGCCCTCGGTGTTGTCGCTGACATTGAGTGAAAAATCGCCCGAGCAGACAAGCGACAAATACCTGTTCAGCTCCTTGAGATAATCCATCTGCCTTTTCTTCCAAATCCAGAAAAGCGATATAATCACAGCCGACAGCAGAAGGCAGATTAAGCTGCAAACGGGATTTATAAACGCCGTGCCGACACACGCAGCTGCCGACACCGAAACGCATACTATAATTATTTTTACGAAATCTGATTTTTTCATTTCATCAAGTACCCCATTCCACGAACTGTTTTTATATATTGCGGATCGTTCGGGTCGTTTTCGATTTTATCACGAAGCCTTTTAATATAAACGGTAAGCGTGTTATCGTTTACAAAATCGCCGTCAACATCCCATATCTCCTCAAGCAGCTTGCGTCTTGTAAGCACCGTGCCTCGGTTATTCACAAACGATAAAAGCAATCTGTATTCCATAGCGGTCAAAATTACCTCCTCGCCACGAAGCAGTACCCTCGCCTCTGCGGTATTCACGGACAGCTCGCCGATTTTTACAATTCCGTCTGCGTTATCCTTTGAATAACGTCGAAGCACGCTTTTCACTCTCGCAAGCAGCTCACGAACACGAAACGGCTTTGAAATATAGTCGTCCGCACCGAGCTCAAAGCCTGTAACAACGTTTATTTCATCATCATAGGCGGTCAAAAATATTACAGGTAAATCGCCCTTTGATTTTATGAGTGAGCAGACCTCATATCCGTTTCCGTCGGGCAAGGTCAAGTCGAGAATATAAAGGTCAAATTCTTCATTTTCGACTGTCTTTTTAGCCTCCGCAACGGTTTTAACAAGGGTAACCTCGTATTTTTCACTCTCAAGAGTGTATGAAAGACCGATACCGATTGCCTCGTCATCTTCAAGCACAAAAATTCTCATAAAATCACCTCGAAGCTATTGTAACATAACAATAATATAAATTCCATTACAGTTTTGTAAGAATATGGAATATTGCATCATAAATTTTCCGTATTTTCCATTATTTATTATGCGACAATTTCACTATTTATTGTTGAAAACACAATAGGTTTGTGCTAAAATTGATAATTGAGAAAAAAGTTTGTCAAATTTTTAACATTCTTTTTCTCAAGCTGTTTTAACAACAAAATTCAAATTATAAAAGGGAGTCTTCGTATGTACAAAATCTTGCGAAAGAAAAGCTTAAATCCGACTGTTACGCAGATGGAAATTGAAGCTCCGTTAGTTGCCAAAAAGGCAAAGCCCGGTCAGTTTATCATCCTGCGTGTTGATGCCGACGGCGAGCGAATACCGTTGACCGTTGCAGGAACAAACGCCGAAGAAGGATCGGTTAAGATAATCTTCCAGATTGTCGGCGCAACGACCGAAAAATTAAATCACAAGCAGCAGGGCGAATTTTTACAGGACTTTGTAGGTCCTCTCGGCGTTCCGACAAAAACAGAGGGGATTAAAAAGGTCTGCATTATCGGCGGCGGCGTGGGTTGTGCGATTGCAATGCCCGTAGCTCAGGCTTTTCAAAAGCTCGGTGCCGACGTTACAAGCATAATCGGCTTTAGAGATAAAAACCTTGTTATATTAGAGGACGAATTCACCGCTTGCTCAAACAGAATGTTCCTTATGACCGACGACGGTTCATACGGCAGGCACGGCAACGTTACCGTTCCGCTTAAAGAAATGCTCGAGGCAGGCGAAAAATTCGATATGATAATTGCAATAGGACCGCTTGTTATGATGAAGTTTGTAGTCCTTGCCGCAAAGCCGTTCGGCGTACCTGTTACCGTTTCAATGAATCCGATTATGATCGACGGTACGGGAATGTGCGGCGGCTGCCGTCTTACGCTTAATCAAGACGGCAAAAAGGTTACGAAATTTGCCTGTGTTGACGGCCCTGACTTTGACGGCTATGAGGTCGATTTTGACGAGGCTATGTCAAGAGGCAGAATGTACGCAGATTTTGAACGTCACGCTTACGAAGAAACCTGCAATCTTTTCAAGAAAGCTTAACGGGGAGTGTTAATATGCCAGTATCACAGAAAAAACATGAAATGCCCACTCAGTCCCCTGAGATAAGAGCAAAAAATTTCAAAGAGGTCGCACTCGGATATTCCGAGGAGACGGCTGTCGCAGAGGCGCAGAGATGCCTTAATTGTAAAAACAGACCGTGTGTCAGCGGTTGTCCCGTAAACGTTCACATTCCCGATTTTATTTCTAAAATCAAAGAGGGAGATTTTGAGGGCGCATACCGTGAAATATCGCTTTCATCAACACTTCCGGCTGTTTGCGGCAGAGTTTGTCCGCAGGAAACGCAGTGTGAGAGCAAATGCACGCTCGGTATTAAATTTGAGCCTGTCGGAATAGGCAGACTTGAACGCTTTGTTGCCGATTGGCACAATGAAAATCAGACTGCCGCACCCGATGCTCCTCAATCAAACGGACACCGTGTTGCGATTGTCGGCTCAGGTCCTTCAGGTCTTACCTGTGCAGGCGACCTTGCAAAAAAAGGCTACAAGGTTACAGTTTTCGAAGCATTGCACACCGCAGGCGGAGTTCTTGTATACGGTATTCCCGAGTTCAGACTTCCGAAGTCAATCGTTGCAAAAGAGGTTGATACTCTTAAAGCTCTCGGCGTAGATATTGAAACAAACGTCGTTATCGGTAAGACGCTTACGGTTGACGAGCTGTTCGATATGGGCTATGAAGCTGTTTTCATAGGCTCGGGCGCAGGACTTCCCAACTTTATGGGTATTCCCGGCGAATCGTTAAAGGGCGTTTACTCGGCAAATGAATTTTTGACGAGAAGCAACCTTATGAAAGCGTATAAGGACGATCCCGTTACCCCGATTATGAAGGGCGGAAAGGTCGCAATAATCGGCGGCGGCAACGTTGCAATGGATGCAGCAAGAACTGCTCTTCGTCTCGGTGCGGACAAGGTATATGTCGTTTACCGCCGTTCTATGGAGGAGCTTCCCGCAAGAAAGGAAGAGGTCGAGCACGCTATGGAAGAGGGAATTGATTTCCGTCTCCTCAACAATCCTGTTGAAATTCTCGGCTATAACAATCCCGACAATCCGAGAGATGAGAAAAACGGCTTTGTTACGGGTATGAAATGTATTAAAATGGAATTGGGAGAGCCTGACGCAAGGGGCAGAAGGCGTCCTATTCCGATTGAGGGCAGTGAATTTACCCTTGACGTTGATACGGTTGTCGTTTCAATCGGCACATCGCCCAATCCGCTTATCAAGAGCACCACAAAGGGGCTTGAGGTCAACGAAAGAGGCGGAATTATCATAAACGAGGACGGTCTTACCACAAGGGACTGCGTTTACGCAGGTGGCGACGCTGTTACGGGTGCTGCTACCGTCATTTCGGCTATGGGTGCAGGAAAACACGCCGCAAAGGCGATTGACGAATATCTCAGCAAATAAATATTAGGGCTCGATGCCTTACATTGAAGAGGTGGCTTATGGAAAAGGAATTTGATTTCAGCGTTGTTGACGAAATTCTCTCACGGCACGAGAAAGCGGAGCTGTCAACAATATCTATTCTCCAGGATATTCAGGATTATTATCACTATTTACCAAAGGAAGTTTTCCCCTATGTTGCAAAGGCAATCGGCGTGGGAGAGGCAAGGCTTTACGGAGTGGCTACCTTTTATGAAAACTTCTCGCTTGAGCCAAAGGGAAAATATGTTATCCGCTGCTGTGACGGTACGGCTTGCCATGTAAGAGGCTCGCTTCCGATACTTGACCAGCTTCGCAAGACTCTTGGCTTGAGTGAAGAAAAAAAGACTACCGACGATTTGAATTTCACGGTCGAAACGGTTTCTTGTCTCGGTGCTTGCGGTCTTGCACCGGTTATCACGGTAAACGGCGTTGTTCATCCTGCCATGACGCCCGAAAAGGCATTGGACTTGCTTGATGAGCTTAAAGCAGAGCTTGAAAAGGAGGCTGAAGAATAATGGACAGACTTAATTCGAGAGCCGACCTTATTGCTCTGCGTGAGGAATGTGTCAAGGCATTTGAGGCAGAGAAAACAAAAATTCTTGTCTGCGGAGGTACGGGCTGCGTTGCAGGCGGTTCGCTTGACATTTACGCAAGACTTAAAGAATTGCTTGAAGAAAAAGGCATACCCGTTGAGGTTGAACTGGCTCACGAGCCGCACGACGGAGTTGTCGGCATGAAAAAAAGCGGATGCCACGGCTTCTGCGAGATGGGCCCGTTGGTACGCATTGAGCCGTCGGGCTGGCTTTACACAAAGGTAAAGCTTGACGACTGTGAGGAAATCGTAGAAAAGACGATTATCGGCGGAGAAAATATAGAAAGACTTGCATATAAGCAGGACGGCAAGGTTTATCAGAAGCAGGAGGAAATCCCCTTCTATAAAAAGCAAACACGAGTTGTGCTCGGCTCTTGCGGTCACATAAACGCAGGCTCTGTTCGTGAATATCTTGCTGTCGGCGGCTATAAGGCGTTCGAAAAATGCCTTTTTGATATGCAGCCCGAAGATATAATCAAGGTTATTTCCGACTCAAATCTTCGAGGCAGAGGAGGCGGCGGCTTCCTTTGCGGTAAAAAATGGGCTTCCTGTGCCAAGCAAAAGGAAAATCCAAAATATATAGTTTGTAACGGCGACGAGGGCGACCCCGGTGCATTTATGGACCGTTCCGTTATGGAGGGTGATCCGCACAAGCTGCTTGAGGGTATGATGATTGCAGGTCTTGCAATCGGCTCGTCCGACGGTTATATCTATGTTCGTGCCGAATATCCGCTTGCGGTCGAAAGACTTAAAATGGCTATTTCTCAGGCTGAAGATTGCGGTATACTCGGCGACAACATTCTCGGAACGGATAAATCGTTCCGCATACATATAAACAAGGGCGCAGGTGCGTTTGTCTGCGGCGAGGGCTCGGCTCTTACCGCTTCTATTGAGGGAAAAAGAGGTATGCCTCGTGTTAAGCCGCCGAGAACGGTTGAGCACGGACTTTTCGGCAAACCAACTAACCTCAACAACGTTGAAACCTATGCAAATGTTCCCGAAATCATAAATAAGGGTGCAGAATGGTACAAATCAATAGGCCCGGAAAACAGCCCCGGCACAAAGGCATTTGCGCTTACGGGCACAATTCAAAACACGGGACTTATCGAAGTTCCTATGGGCACAACGCTTCGTGAGGTCATCTTCGATATAGGCGGAGGTATGCGAGGCGGTACGAATTTCAAGGCCGTTCAAATCGGCGGTCCGTCGGGCGGTTGTCTTACGGAAAAGGAACTTGATATTCCGCTTGATTTTGACTCGCTTAAAAAGGTCGGCGCAATGATAGGCTCGGGCGGACTTGTTGTTATGGACGACAAGACCTGTATGGTCGAGGTTGCACGCTTCTTTATGAACTTTACGCAAAACGAGTCGTGCGGCAAATGTGTTCCGTGCCGTGAGGGTACAAAGCGTATGCTTGAAATCCTTGAAAGAATTACTCAGGGCAAGGGCAAGGACGGCGATATTGAATTGCTTGAGGAGCTTGCCGATACAATTTCCAACACCGCCCTTTGCGGACTCGGAAAAACTGCTCCCTCCCCTGTTATTTCAACAATTAAAAATTTCCGTGAGGAATATGAGGCACACGTATATAAAAAGCGTTGTCCTGCCGGTGCGTGCAGTAAATTAAACATTTATGTTATCGACCCCGAACGTTGCAGAGGCTGCTCAAAATGTGCGAGAAACTGCCCCGTCGGAGCTATCAGCGGTCAGGTAAGATCGCCTTATGTTATCGATCAGGATAAATGTATCAAGTGCGGAGCGTGTATGAGCAACTGCGCATTCTCGGCTATAAGGAGGGAAGAATGATGCTTCTTGAAAATATGATGGAAATTGACGGTATTCCCGTTAAAATTGAGGGCGAGCGAAACCTCCTTGAAGTAATCAGCAAAACAGGAATTAAGCTTCCCGTTTTCTGCTACCATTCCGACCTTTCAATTTACGGTGCTTGCCGTATGTGTATGGTTGAGGATGAAAACGGCAGAATGATGGCGTCCTGCTCAACCGTTCCGAAGGCAGGAATGAAAATAAAGACAAATACAGGCAGACTTCGCAAGTACCGCAAGAGCATACTTGAGCTTTTGCTTGCAAGCCATTGCAGAGATTGTACGACCTGTGAAAACAGCGGAAAATGTCGCTTGCAGGAGCTTGCGGTTCAGTTCGGTATTACCGATGTCCGTTTCCCGAATGATAAAACGACGACCGAAAGAGACGAGTCCTCTTACAGCATTGTCAGAGATTCAAGCAAATGTATTCTCTGCGGCGACTGTGTGCGTGAATGTAACGAAATTCAGCATGTCGGAGCTATTGACTTTGCATACAGAGGCTCGAACGCCACTATAAGCACCGCCTTTAACAAACCGCTTGCGGAGTCTCTCTGCGTAAACTGCGGTCAGTGTGCGGCTGCTTGCCCGACGGGTGCGATTATCGTTAAAGATGACACTCAAAAGGTTTGGGATAAAATTGACGACCCCGAGGTTTTTGTAACCTGCGAGATTGCCCCTGCCGTTCGTGTCGGTATCGGCGAGGAATTAGGCTTGGACGACGGCGAATACGCAATGAACAGAATTATTGCTGCACTTCACCGTATGGGCGTCGATAAGGTTTATGACACGGTTACGGGTGCCGACCTTACGGTTATTGAGGAGACGAGGGAGTTTATAGACCGTCTTGAAAACGGCGGCACGCTTCCGCTGTTTACCTCCTGCTGTCCTGCTTGGGTGTCATTTGTCGAGAAAAAATACCCCGAATTTCTCCCCAACGTATCAACCTGCCGTTCGCCTATGAGTATGTTCTCGGCGGTTATTAAGGAGTATTACAAGGATAAGCTTCCCGAGGGCAAGACAAAGCATTATCACTTTGCGCTTATGCCCTGTACAGCTAAAAAGAGTGAGGCAAAGCGCCCCGAGTTTGACGGCTGTACCGATGATGTAATCACAACGCAAGAACTTATCGGTATGATTAAAAAATCGGGAATTATGTTCAACGAGCTTGAGCCCGAAGCGGTTGACCTGCCGTTTGGCGAAATGTCGGGTGCAGGCGTGATTTTCGGCGTTACGGGCGGCGTTACAGAAGCGGTTTTACGCTATGTTGCAGGCGACAACTCAAAAACAACGCTTATGCAGATTGAATACACGGGTATCAGAGGACTTGAGGCTGTCAAGGTGGCTGAAATTCCCTACGGCGACAGAAAGCTTAAAATTGCCGTTACCTCGGGACTTGCAAACGCAAGAAAGATAATCAAGGGTATTCAAAGAGGCGAGCTTCATTATGACCTTGTCGAGGTTATGGCTTGCCGTGGCGGCTGTATATCGGGCGCAGGTCAGCCGTATATCTCGCACAGACACCGTATCAAGCGTGCGGACGGACTTTACCGTTCGGACAAGAGCAGCGTTGTTAAATGTTCACAGGATAACAGACTTCTTGATGAGCTTTATGAGGGTGTTCTCAACGGCAGAACGCATGAGCTTCTCCACGTTGATTATGTAAAGAAAGATAAATAAAAACATTAAAGCATTAAAAGTCAAAAAGCACACTCAGCCTTTGAGGTGTGCTTTTGTTGTTATCGGCAAATATTTTGCACGGATTAAAATATTATCATAGGGACAGGGCAAATGTCCGTGTGAGAGACAGCCAAAGGCTGTTGCGAACGATACGAAACAAACGACGACGTGGTAGGGCGGTGGCTCGCTGCCGCCGTGGGAATTGTTGTTGAAATATAACGATTTGCGGCTGATATGATATAAAAATATACCCACAACCCGTAGGGACAACCCTTGCGGTTGTCCGTCGGCTTGATTATACATCAAATTTGTTACGGACAGGGGCGAGCCCTGTCCCTACGGTCGCATAAATTTTCAAATTTGCTGAAACACAGGCTCCCTCTGCCCGTCAGGGCATTTGTCCCACTCCAACACCAAAAAAAGCGGACAGCACATTATATGAACTGTCCGCTTAAATTATTTTGTGATATTCACTTTTAGGATTACTCGTCCTTGCCGCAGCAATGCTTGTATTTTTTACCGCTTCCACATGGGCAGGGATCATTTCTGCCTATCTTCTTTTCCTTTTTAACGGGGCGTTTCTTTTCGCTTCCGTCGGTAGCTCCGCTTGTACCTGTAATCTTTGCCTGCTCCTCACGCTTTACTTCCTCGTTTGTACGAAGAATAACCGTAAGAATACCCGTTACAGTACCCTCGCAGATAGCCGCACTCATCTCGTCGAACATATCGAAGCTCTCAAGTCTGAACGCAACAACGGGATCCTGCTGACCGTAAGAACGAAGATAAATTCCGCCCTTTAAGTCCTCCATCTCGTCAATATGATCCATCCATCTGCGGTCAACGTTAGCAAGAAGAATCTTTCTTTCAAGCTCTGCCATAATTTCAGCGCCGTATTTCTCCTTACGCTCGTCAAACTTCTTATGAGCACAATCAAGGAACAGCTTTTTGAAATCATCTGCGGTGCTAAGACCTGTTTCGTCTTTACCGTCAAGCACCCACGCAAGTTTCGTGAGCATACCCTGAACATTCCACTCCTCCTTCGGCAATGCCGACGGGCAGTAGAAGTCAACCTGCTGATTGAAATAGTCGTCAATCATCTTTGTAATTGTAGCGTCAAGGTCAACTCCGTCAAGAATTTGATTTCTCTGACCGTAAATAACCTCTCTCTGCTTATTCATAACATCGTCGAAGTTAAGAACCTGACGTCTTGCGGCAAAGTTGTTGCCCTCGACCTTCTTCTGAGCACCCTCGATAAGATTTGTAAGCATCTTGGTTTCAAGCGGCATATCGTCATCAACATTAAACGTGTCAAGAATCATATAGAATCTGTCGCCTGCGAAGAGTCTCAAAAGCTCATCCTCAGCCGAAAGATAGAAGCGGCTCTTACCGGGGTCGCCCTGACGTCCCGCACGACCTCTCAACTGGTTGTCAATACGGCGGGATTCGTGTCTTTCCGTACCGATAATATAAAGACCGCCTGCCTCACGAACCTTTTTAGCCTCTTCGGCAATTTCTTCCTTATGCTTCTGCTCAAGCTCGTGGAAAACCCGTCTTGCCTCAATAATATCCTCATTATCCGTTTCTGCATAGCCCGTTGCCTCTGCGATAAGCTCCTCCGTGAAGCCTTTTTTACGCATTTCGGACTTAGCCATAAATTCGGGGTTACCGCCGAGGATAATATCAGTGCCTCGTCCTGCCATATTTGTAGCAATGGTAACTGCACCGTACTTACCTGCCTGAGCAACGATTTCAGCCTCTTTTTCGTGGTACTTCGCATTGAGGACTTCGTGCTTAATGCCTCTCTTTTTAAGAGCCTTTGAAAGCAATTCACTCTTTTCAATGTTTACCGTACCTACAAGCACGGGCTGACCCTTTGCGTTAGCCTCAAGGATTTGCTCGATTATCGCATTGAACTTTGCCTGCTCCGTCTTATAAAGCAAGTCGTTCTGATCGTCTCTTATCATCGGCTTATTGGTCGGAATTGCAATAACATCAAGTCCGTAAATCTCTTGAAACTCGGTGCTCTCGGTCATTGCCGTACCTGTCATACCCGAAAGCTTATCATAAAGGCGGAAATAATTCTGGAAGGTGATTGTAGCAAGAGTTTTTGACTCTCTCTCAACCTTAACGCCCTCCTTCGCCTCGATAGCCTGATGAAGTCCGTCGGAATAACGTCTGCCGAGCATAATTCTGCCCGTAAATTCATCAACGATAAGAACTTCGCCGTCCTTAACAACATAATCGACATCACGCTTCATAACGCCGTGCGCACGGATAGCCTGATCGATATGGTGCTGAATGGTAATATTCTCTGCGTCCATAAGGTTTTCAAGGTTGAAGAAGCGTTCTGCCTTTTCAATACCGTTCTTTGTGAGAGTTGCGCTCTTTGCCTTTTCGTCAACAACATAGTCGCCGTCTGCATTAGCAAGCTCTTCCTCTGCGTTCATCTTTGTATCAAGCTCTTTAACGGTAATTTTACGAAGAGTTTTAACAAAGTTGTCTGCTATTTTATAAAGGTCGGTTGACTTGTCGCCTGCGCCCGAAATGATAAGCGGAGTTCTCGCCTCGTCGATAAGAATCGAGTCAACCTCATCGACAATCGCAAAATTATGACCGCGCTGAACTCTCTGCTCTGCGTAAATAACCATATTATCACGAAGATAGTCAAAGCCCATCTCGTTGTTCGTGCCGTAGGTTATGTCGGCATTGTAAGCCTCACGTCTCTGCTCGTTGTCAAGTTCGTGAACAATAAGACCTACGGAAAGTCCCAAAAATCTGAAAACCTTTCCCATCCACTCGGAGTCACGGCGTGCAAGGTAATCGTTTACGGTTACAATGTGAACGCCCTTTCCCGAAAGTGCATTAAGATAAGCCGGAAGCGTTGCAACAAGAGTTTTACCCTCGCCCGTTTTCATCTCGGCAATTCTGCCCTGATGGAGAATAATTCCGCCGATTATCTGCACGGGGAAATGCTTCATATTAAGTACACGCCATGAAGCCTCACGGCAGGTAGCAAATGCCTCGGGCAAAATATCGTCAAGCGTTTCTCCGTCTGCAAGTCTTTTTTTGAATTCATCTGTCTTTGCCTTGAGCTGCTCGTCTGAAAGACGGCTGTATTCCTCCTCATATGCGAGGACTTTTTTCTGTATCGGCATTACTCTTTTTACTTCTTTCGAAGAGTAGTCGCCGAAAATCTTTTTAAGTAAGGACATAGTCTTTTCCTTTCAACATATAATTATACTGATATATTATATAACATATATACTTGTAAATCTACTGTTTTTTGTAAAAAACAGGCTGTAAAAAGACAAGTTTTTACAGCCTGTTAATTTATTTTTCGGTATTTTCGCCGTCAACGGGTTCCGAAGCTTCATTATTTTCGGAAGTTTCGGGTGCAACTGCCTCGTCAGACTTTGCTTCCGATTCGGATTTTGCATCAGAATTAGTTTCAGTTTCGGGCTTTGCCTCGTCCTTGTCCTCGTCAGCGAACAAAGGCTCAAGCTCTTCGCCGTTCATTATGCGCTTAAACTCGTCGCCCGTAAGCTTTTCACGCTTAACAAGCTCAAGTGCAACAGCGTGGAGCTTATCGATATGCTCTGTAAGAATATCCTCTGTCTGCTTGTAAGCATTGAGAATAATCTTTTCAACCTCGTCGTCAATCTGCGAAGCAACAGCCTCTGAATAGTTCCTCATATGGTTATAGTCCTTGCCGAGGAACACCTCGTCATTGTTCTGACCGAAAGCGATAGGCCCAAGCTTTTCACTCATACCGTATCTTGTAACCATTTTTCTTGCCTGCTCGGAAGCTCTTTCAATATCATTCGAAGCCCCTGTTGAAATGTCGTTGAAAATAATTTTTTCCGCAACACGTCCGCCGAGAAGTCCGACAATATCATCAAGCATTTTTGATTTCATAAGGTGCATTTCATCATGCTCGGGCTGATACATTGTAAAGCCGCCTGCCATACCTCTCGGTACGATTGAAATGTGGGTAACGGGATCCTCGTGTTCAAGATAAAACGAAGTAACCGCATGACCTGCCTCATGATAAGCAGTGATTTTTTTATCCTTTTCGGAAATTTTATGAGACTTCTTCTCTGTGCCGACAACGACCTTCATTGTAGCCTCTTCGATTTCCTTCATTGTGATTGCCTTTAATTTTCTTCTTGCCGCAAGCAAAGCCGCTTCGTTAAGAAGATTTTCGAGGTCGGCACCCGTAAAGCCGACTGTAGCGCCTGCGATATTACGAAGATTAACATCGGGTCCCAGCGGTTTCTTTCTTGCGTGAACCTTGAGAATTTCCTCTCTGCCCTTCAAGTCGGGATAGTTTACCGTAACCTGTCTGTCAAATCTGCCGGGTCTTAAAAGAGCCGGGTCAAGAATGTCGGGACGGTTAGTCGCCGCAATTACAATAACGCCCTCGTTAGGTCCGAAGCCGTCCATCTCAACAAGCAGCTGGTTAAGAGTCTGTTCTCTCTCGTCGTGTCCGCCGCCCATTCCTGCGCCTCTGTGTCTGCCGACTGCGTCAATCTCATCAATAAAGATAATTGACGGAGCGTTTTTCTTTGCCTCTGCAAAAAGGTCTCTGACACGGGAAGCACCGACGCCGACATACATCTCAACGAAATCTGAACCTGAAATTGAGAAGAACGGTGCGCCTGCCTCGCCTGCAACCGCACGGGCAAGCAAGGTTTTACCTGTACCGGGAGGGCCCACCAAAAGCACGCCCTTAGGTATTCTTGCGCCGAGAGCGCTAAAGTCCTTTGGTGCTTTGAGGAATTCAACAATTTCCTCAAGCTCTTCCTTTTCCTCGTCCGCACCTGCAACATCAGCAAATGTGGTCTTATTCTTATCGTCGTTTTTCTTATATCTCGCCTTACCGAAGGACATCGCCCTGTTGTTTTCGTTCTGAACGCTCTGATTCATTCGCTTGAACATAAAGAACATTACGCCTGCAAGCAAGAGTATCATAACAACCGTCGGTAAAAGGCTTACCCACCAAGAGTTTGCCGTGCCCGAAGCATAGTCCATTTTAATTTGGTTGTCGGGATTTTCCTTGTTGTACTCGACTACGTCGTCGTGAATATCATCGACAAAAAGGCTGACATTCGGAACGGTATATCTGTAAACAGTTTCGTCATCCTTTAATTTATATTCGAGTGCACCGCTTGACAAATTGAGCTTATATTCCGTAACCGCATGGGTTTCAAACTTATTGACAACCTCATAGTACTCGGTTTTTTTCTTGCTCTGCGGACCGACTGCCGAATAAGTAGCAATTACAAGCACAAGTGCCAGCGGAATTACAATATACGGAATAATCGCTTTCCAGTTCGTTTTTTTCAATGGATTTTCTCTCCTTTAATTGTTCTCATAAACGCTGGGTTTGAGAATACCTACATAAGGTAAATTTCTGTATTTTTCCGCATAGTCAAGACCGTAGCCTACAACAAATGCGTCGGGAATTGTAGCACCCGAATAATCGGCTTTAAGGTCAACGGCTCTTCTCTCGGGTTTGTCGAGAAGAGTGCAAATCTTAATGCTCGACGGATTTCTTCTTGAAAGTATATCTATAAGATAATGAAGCGTTTTGCCGCTGTCAAGAATATCCTCGACAATAAGCAAATCAGAGCCCTCGATAACGTTTGTGTCAAGGTCCTTTATGATTTTAACAACACCCGAGGATGAGGTCGAATTGCCGTAGCTTGATACCGACATAAAATCGATACAGCACGGAAGCTTAATCTCTCTCATAAGGTCGCCCATAAACACAACCGAGCCCTTGAGAACGCTTACCAAAAGAAGCTTTTTGCCCTGATAATCCTCTGTTATACGCTCGCCGAGATTTTTAACTATTTCCTTTAACTGCTCCTGCGAAAGAAGCACCTGTTCAATATCATTCTCCATAATATTTCTGTTATCCATTTTACCCCTACTCCTGACTTATGTTTAATTTTATTGCTTTTTTTGTGTCCGCACCTATGCGGAATTTTTTATTTGTTCCGTATCCACGAAGCCATACGACCTCTCCGTCGCTGTCAAGAATAATCATCCTGTTTCTGACCTCGGGCGGAATTTTATCCTCGTTAAAAAGCTTTTTAACGGTTTTTGTGATTCTACGCTTTGAAAACGTGAACTTATCGCCGTCTTTTCTGCTGCGTAAAATCAACGTATTGGATATTTTATCACAATCAATGAGATTATCCAACATATCTTTATTAAGATTTTGTAAATCTTTTGTGTCGTACTCCTCAATATTTATTTCACAAAACGGTAAATTCACCTTTTTATCGTCAAGTGAAAAATCGACCGAAAACTGCTCTGCCTGTTCGGGCTTTTTGAAAATTTTTCCGTCTCTGCTGACAATTTCCGTCGCCGAACCCGTAACGAGAGTTTTTCCGCTTCCGACAAATCGGAGAAAATCGTCAATGTGCTTTGATTCAGCCTCGCCGTGCGACAATTCGTTCAAAAACCTTAATGCGACACGTTTTTTAAGGAAAATATCCAAAGCCGAAAATTCAGCCTCATAAAGCACCGAGTTTTTAACGCACAGAGCGTATTTTTCATTCTCAATGCTCTCCAAAAACGCCTCCTGCTCTCTCATTCTTGAAGCAAAGCCCGAGAGTGCACCGACAGCATTTTGATTTATCTCGCACAAGGTCGGTAACACCTTAATTCTTATCTTGTTGCGTGAATATTCACATTCAAGATTAGTGCTGTCCGTTACATACGGCAGATTGTTTTCCTCACAATACTTTTCAATGCTTTTTCTGTCCGTTTCGATAAGCGGTCTTATAATGTTATCCCTCACGGGCGGAATACCGCAAGCCCCTTTTGAGCCTGCGCCACGCACAAGATTTAATAAGAGTGTTTCCGCATTGTCATTAAGATTGTGAGCCGTGGCAATTTTTCCTCTTTTCCCTGCAAGAGAACGGAAGAAATCATATCTTACAATTCGTCCGCATTCCTCTTCGCCTATTCCCTGCTGCTTTGAAAGCGTGGGAATATCGGCGTGCAGAATTTCAAGCGGAACATTTAAGCTCTCGCAAAGCCTTTTACAGCTCTCCTCGTCCCTCTGCGCCTCCGCACCACGTATGCCGTGGTTTATATGTGCGGCAACAAGCGAAAATCCGTATTCGGCTTTAAGAGAATTGAGCACACTCAAAAGACAAACAGAGTCTGCCCCGCCCGAAAGTCCGACAACAATTCTGTCGCAATTTTCAAGCATATTGTACTTTTTGATTACCGAAAGCACATCTTCCTTATTCATTCCTTACAGTCTCCAAAGATGAGAATAAAGTAAATTCCTTCGTCCAGTTAAGGTCAACGTCGCCCGTTGAGCCGTGTCTGTTTTTAACAACAAGTACCTGCGCCTTGTTGTCCATTGCGGCATTCAGTTCAGCCGCCTTATCGTCATCCTTACCGTCGCTCTCATAGTAGCCCTCACGGTAAAGCATAAGAATAATATCTGCGTCCTGCTCGATAGAGCCAGATTCACGCAAGTCCGACATCTGCGGACGGTGAGCCTTACCTCTTGCATCGGTAGAACGGTTAAGCTGTGAACAGGTTACGACCGGAATATGCAAATCCTTTGCCATAAGCTTGAGATTTCTTGTGATTTCCGAAACCTCCTGAACACGGCTGTCTGTCTTTTTAGTGCCCGACATAAGCTGAAGATAGTCAATAATTATACAATCGACATCCTTCATTCGTCTAACCCTTGATTTCATCTCGTTTACGGTAATGGTCGAGGTATCGTCAAAATACAACTCTGCGTCATTGAGCGCATAAGCCGCTTCGCCTATTCTGTTCCATTCCTCGGGCGAAATTTCGCCTGTTCTGAACTTGCTCGACTCAACTCTCGCCTCGGTTGCAAGTATTCTTTGTGCAAGCTGCTCCTTTGACATTTCCAAAGAGAAGAAAACAACCTTTTTTCTGCCTGTTACCGCCATATTCCTTGCAACATTGAGTGCAAAGCTCGTTTTACCCATAGCGGGACGGGCACCGATAAGAATAAGGTCGGATTTGTTAAAGCCTGTGGTGTATTTATCGAGCATACCGAAGCCCGTTGAAATACCGAGATATTTTTCCCTGTCGGGTGAGGTCTTTTTACGTAAGTCCTCATATACCTCGTTATAGATAATATCGCTTATCTTTGTAGGGCCGACGGTCGTTCTGCCCTGTCTTATATCGTAAATTTTCTGCTCTGCGCTGTTGAGAATTTGGTCTGCCGAAGCCTCCGCCGCCGCAGCGTCGTTCGCAATCTCCTTTGCGGTGTTCAAAAGCGTGCGAAGAACATATTTTTCCTTTACGATTTTCGCATAAGCGACAACGTTTGCCGTTGACGGTACGATCTGTGCTAACTGTGCAAGATAATTCTTACCGCCTGCGTCATCATAAATGCCCTTGCTTTTAAGCTCCTCCAAAACAAGAAGTGCGTCAAATTTCTGTCCTATCGCATCAAGATTTATGATAATCGAAAAAATCTCACGGTGCTGCGGAATATAGAAATGCTCCGGCTTCGTAATGTCCGCAATGCTCAAAAGACAGTCGGGGTCCATAAGCAAACTGCCTAAAACCGCCTGCTCCGCCTCCAAGCTGTACGGCTCGCTGTTTTGGTCAAATAAAATGTTATCCATCATTTCCACCCGTAAAATTATTCGCCGACTTCTACGGAAATTTCAGCACTTATGTTCTGATAAAGCTTAACCTCTGCCGAATATGTTCCGAAGTTTTTAATATCAGCCATTGATATTTTTCTCTTGTCAACATCAACACCGAGCTGCTTTTTGATTTCTGTTGCAACATCCTTTGAGGTAATCGAGCCGAAAAGCTTGCCGTTCTGACCTGCCTTCGCCTTGAGCTTAACCGTCTTTGAGTCGAGCTTTGATTTTGCTTCTTTTGCGTTTGCGATTTCAACCTCAAGCTTATGCTGCTTTGAAGCCTCGCTGTTCTTATATTCTGTCATTGCCTGAGCGTTTGCCTCTACCGCAAGATTTTTCGGGAAAAGAAAATTCCTTGCGTAGCCGTCCGAAGCCTTGACTTTTTCTCCTTTTTTGCCGAGTCCCTTGACATCAGCCTTCAAAATTACTTCCATTGTTCTGCCTCCGTTTATTTATTATTTGCGAAATATTCGTCTAATTTTCTTTCAAGCTCGAGCCTTACCTGTTCTATATCCGCACCCTCAAGCTGACACGCCGCCATTGTCATATGACCGCCGCCCGAAAACGCTTCCATTATAAGTCGTACGTTTACCTCTCCGTTTGAGCGTGCCGAAATATTAACGGTGTTATCGGTTTCAAACAGCACAAACGACGCCACAACATCGCTTACCATTAAAAGCTCATCCGCCGCCTGTGAACAAATAATTCTTATGTTATCGCTTTTGACCTTTGCCACAGAAATTGCGCAATTTTCATATTCGTATGCCGCAACGACAATTTTGCCCTTGAGCTTTTTATTTTTCAGCGAGTTGTTGAAAAATTGCTTGACCGCCGCAATATCCGCACCCGAAGAGCGAAGATACGCCGCACATTCAAACGTCAGCGGAGTGGTTCTTAGCATAAAGTCTCTTGTGTCGAGCATTATTCCCGAAAGCAAAGCGTTTGCATAGACGGGCGTAAGATTTATCTTTTCATTACAATAGATAAGCTGCGTTACCATCTCACTTGCCGAGGAAGCACTTGAATCCTGATAAAACACATGAGCGTCCTCAACACAGTCGCTTGATTTCTCGTGATGGTCTATAACGATTACGTCTCTTACGCTTTCGTAAATCTCACGGCTCTCAAAAAACGGCGCTCTGTGAGTATCGACAATTATAAGCAAGGTATTCGATTTTACAAGCTTCTTGCCCTCTTCAACGCTGACAAGCTCGCCGCCTAAATCATTCTTTTTAAGATGATTTACCAAAAGGGTCGCAAGGCTTGTTTTGACTGAAATGACGATTTTTGCACTCTTTCCGAGATCCTTGCAAAATTTCAACATTCCCACCGCAGCACCCAGAGAGTCACTGTCCGAATACTTGTGCCCCATTATAAGCACATTTGAAGAATGGAGAATTGCCTTTTCAACCGCCGCACTTATGGGCTGTGCACGTTCGACATCGAAATTCAAGCTTACACCTCCATAATAATAGGCAAAACCATAGGACTGCGCCTTGTGGTCTGATAAATATGCTTTGAAACCGCATCACGAAGTCTGTTTTTTATCGTTCCGTGATCGGTAATTCTGTCATACATACAATCCGCAACAACATCCTCGCAAAGCCGTCTTGTCTGATCAAGCATTTGCTCGGACTCCCTGACATATACGAAGCCTCTTGTTATAACCTCGGGGCCCGATACAACGTCGCCCGTTGTTCCGTCCATTGACAATACTATTATAACAATTCCGTCCTCCGCAAGCTTTGTTCTGTCCCTCAAAACAACGCTTCCGACATCTCCGACGCCTGTTCCGTCAACAAATACCATACCCGAGGTAACCTCGCCGGCAACCTTGATTGCATTCTCCGAAACCTCGATAGTCTTACCGTTATCGGCTATGATTATATTGCTCGGCTCAATTCCCATTGAGCTTGCCAACGCCGCATGCTTTCTCAAATGCTTCTGCTCGCCGTGAACGGGAATGAAATATTTAGGCTTTGTAAGGCTCATCATAATTTTAAGCTCTTCCTGACAAGCGTGTCCCGAAACATGAACCTCATACATTCTCTCATAGACGACCTCTGCGCCCTGCTTCAAAAGCTCATCGACAACCTTGCCGACCATTTTTTCATTACCGGGGATAGGCGTTGCCGAGATAATTACATAGTCGTTAGGTCCTATATCAACCTTTCTGTGCTCGGAAAATGCCATTCTGTAAAGAGCCGACATAGGCTCGCCCTGGCTACCCGTTGTAACAACTACCATTTTATCCGACGGGTATCTGTTTATCTGGTCAATACCGACAAGTATGCCGTCGGGGATTTTGATATAGCCGAGCTCTGCGGCAATGGTAACAACGTTTTCAAGGCTTCTGCCCGAAAGTGCAACCTTTCTGCCGAGCTTTTCCGCCGTATCGATAATCTGCTGTACTCTGTGAATATTTGAAGCAAAGGTCGCAACGATAAGGCGTTTACCGTTTGCCTTTGCAAAAAGAGTTCCGAAGGTTTCGCCAACCTTGCTTTCGGACTCCGTAAAGCCGGGCTTTGCAGCATTCGTCGAATCCGACAAAAGACACAAAACGCCCTCGTTTCCGAGCTCCCCGAGCCTCGGCAGGTCAATTACGCCGCCGTCGATAGGTGTTGTATCAATCTTAAAGTCGCCCGTCTGAATTACCACGCCGGCAGGCGATTTGATAGCAAGCGCAACAGCGTCGGGAATTGAGTGGTTGACGTGAATAAGCTCAACCTCAAAGCAGCCGAGATTTACCTTGTCGCCCGGATTTACTACATTAAGCTTAGCCTTGTCGAGAAGCTTATGTTCCTTTAGCTTGCCCTCGATAAGTCCTATTGTAAGGCGTGTCGAATAAACGGGAACATTCATCTCTTTGAGTAAATACGCAAGTCCGCCGATATGATCCTCGTGTCCGTGAGTTATAAAAATACCCTTTATCTTATCGGCATTCTGCACCGCATAGGTAAAATCGGGAATTACAAGGTCAACGCCGAGCATATCGGGGTCGGGGAACGCAAGTCCGCAATCGACAAGTATCATATCGCCCTGACATTCATAGAGCGTCATATTCTTGCCGACCTCGTTAAGTCCGCCGAGGAAGGTAATATTTATCGGCGTATTGTTCTTTTTAGTTCTCCTTTTTCCCTTTTGATTTTGAGAGGGCTTTCTTGTATAGCTTTTGCCCTTGCCCTGTGATTTTTGGGTTGTTTTCTTCTTGCCGTCCGAATTCTTCGGATAGCTTTTTTTGCCCTGTGCCGCAGCTGTGTCCGAAGCTTTACGCTTCGTTTTATTCTGCGGAGCCTTTGGCTTGTTTTCGTTCTTTTTTATGTTTGCCATTTGAAATCTCCTGTACTTTGTACAAATTAAAATATATAATCACGATGTTTTTTAAGACATACTTATAGATTATAATATAATACTATTATTTGCCGTTTGTGTCAATGCTTAGGTTGATAAAACGCTCCCTTGTAATATCGCAAATTTCCTTTGAAAATTCATAATTTGCGGCTTCCGACATAATGTGAATTTTATTGCCCGTCCTCGACGGTGTAACTGTTGCCCGACCCTTTGGATAATCCAAAATCGCAGTGCCGTTTTTGATAATAATTCCGTTCTTTTCACACTCACGGCTGAAGCTTGAAGCGTCAAACGGACTATCCGTTATTTTCCTCGAAACGTAAAAATCGGGAAGCTCGCCCGACAGCCTTGCCACGCTCTTTCCCGTATCGCATATTGTCCAAAGAAGCCTTATTCCCGCAAAAAGCCCGTCGGTTAAAAATGTGCACTTATCAACCGTCCGTTGAATATCGGCAGGAATTTCCGTATCAAAAGGAGAATATTTGCACACTCTTACGCCCTCGTTTTCGGCAATTTCCGACAAAACAAGCGGCGAATTAAACGGTACTGCAATATCGTTGCCGTTCTGAGCCTCGTGCTTTACCAAAATCGCAGAAATCCTGTCAAAGCCGAGCCAACCGCAATTCCTGTGAAAAACGGAAAGCGATTTTCCGTCGTTGTTGATTTTCAAGGTCATTTCATCGCCCTGACGACATTCCAGGCGGTAAAGACAATCCTCCATAAGCGAGGAAATTTTATCGTTTCTGCATTTTACAAAGCAGGATATATCTTTAAGCTCTCCCCGTGCCTGTCGCAAAAGCTGCCTTAAATACATCATACCCACGCCGTGCATTTCCGAAATTTCTCCAAAGCTCGCAGGCTTATCCTCAAGAAATTTACTGTTATTCATAATGCTTTCAAGCTCGTTTTGAGCGTTTATTGAAATCGGCAAGCCGTTTTTTCCGCAAATTCTTATGACCGTTTGGGCGTTTTTTCTGCTTATAAAAATCCCCGAATCCAACGAGCAAAATTTAACAAGATATTGAAATTGTGCGTAAAAGCTCTCTCCGAAATTCCACACTCTGCTTGGCGCTGCCGAAAGTGCGCCCATAATCGAATATGCCGCCGATTTTGCGGCTCTGCTGCCGTCTGTGGCGATCCCCGTCTTTCCCCCGATACTGCTCAATCCGACGGCTGTGCCGATAGCCGAGGCGTAATTTGTGTAAAGGCTGTCGCCTTTACACATAAAGCTGCTGTTTTCAAAATCCGTCATTGCTTTTTCTCCCTTTTTAATATAGTTTTTACTATATTGTTGACCGAAGCAAAGCATTATAATCTTTGCCTGTTGTAAAACGGAGAAAACAGTGGTAAAATTACAGATATATTTTATAAAAAAGCGTGTACCGTTTTTGTAACGTACCGCATTTGATTTTGAGGTGTAAAAATGAGTCCTAAGCCTTTTGTTGAAATGTTTACAGACGGAGCCTGCTCGGGCAATCCCGGTCCCGGCGGTTGGGGTACTGTTTTAAGATGCAACGGAAAAGAAAAGGAGCTGTCGGGCGGCGAAGCGCAAACTACCAACAACCGTATGGAGCTGACGGCCGTAATTGAAGGCTTGAAAGCGCTTAAACGTCCATGTGATGTTAAGCTCACAACCGATTCAAAATATGTCGGTGATGCGATAAAACTCGGCTGGGCTAAATCTTGGAAAGCAAACGGTTGGAAAAAAAGCGACAAAAAGCCTGCTCTCAACGCCGATCTTTGGGAAGAGCTGTTAAACCTGCTTGATGTGCACAACGTCGAAATTGTTTGGGTAAAAGGGCACGCAGGTCATCCCGAAAACGAACGCTGCGACACGCTCGCCGTGATGCAATCTAAAAAATTTCAATAATATTGCGTTAACATACAAATTTTTATTGATTTTATTAGTTTTTATGTGCTAAAATACTATTATATTCGTCTGCGTGTCAGACATAATGTTAGGATGTGATTTTTTGGCAACCTCTGAAGTTATTGAAACAACCGAAACCGAGCTTGAGAACGAAGTCGAAAAAGAAATTGAAAAAGCCTCGGCAGGCAACAGAAGATACCTCAAGCCGAGCGAAATAGTAGCTTTTCTTTTAACAACCTTCGGTCAGAAAAACCTGAGCCAATTCGTTGACTCGTACAGGCAATTCTTTATGATAAGCTTCCTGGGCATATCGGGTAAGGCGTACGGACTCATTGTTTTCTTCGAGTCCATATATGATGCGCTTGATGACTCACTCTCGGGTCTTATCATTGACAGAACAAGAACACGTTGGGGCAGACTTCGCCCTTATATGATTATTACCGTCCCCATTTGGGCAATTTCGACAATGATGTTGTTTACTACGCCCTCTTTCCTTTCGGGGCAGACTCAAAAGATTGTTTGGGCAATAATCTCCATTTTCGCATATAACCTCGGAATGTCCTACTTCGGTGCGTGGAACATTCTGCTTTACAATATCACTCCGAACATTAAAGAGCGTGACAACCTTATCGCAACCTCAAAGTTCTTTGAGCTTTTCGGCGTATGGGTTCCCTCGCTTCTCCCTGTATTTATATCGCTTACCAAAGGTAAGGTCGGTATGCAGAGCATCTACACCTCCTTTGCAATTGTAATGGTTGTTGTCGCATCCGTTACTGCAATTTACGGCTTCTTTGCAATGCGTGAAAGAGTTCCGCTTGCTTCCCGTGAGCAAATGCAGGAAATCGGTATTCTTGAATCCTTCAAAAATGCGTTTAAGAATAAGCCGATGTTTATTTCGGTTATTGCAAACTTCTTCAACGGCTTTAAGGGTGTCGGAGCTTCAACCGAAAGCTTCTTCTGGCTTCATAACACAGGAAGCCTTTTCCACGGAACGCTTGCAGGTCTTTTCACAGGACTTCCGAACTATATAGTAACACCCTTAACCCCCAAGCTTATCCGCAAATTCGGTGCAAGAAATACGGCGCTCGGTGCAGGTGTTTTCGGCGGCGTTGCATATACTCTTATGTTCATAATCGGCTACAAACCGTTCGGAAGCTACGACGAAACACTTCCCTGCGTGCTCAATATGATTTACATAACGCTTATGCTTACAATTTGCGGACTTCCGAACTGCGTAATCCGTGTTTGTCAGGCGGTTTTGCAGGGCGACGTTTACGATTACAGCGAATGGAAATACGGCGTTCGTAACGAGGCGCTTGTTCAGACCGTTACAAACTATTTCGGAAAGCTTGCAAATGCGGTTACGGGACTTCTTTCGGGTCTTGTAATTACACTTGTCGGATATGTTGCTCATAAGGACGCACTCGGCGACGTAATCCGTGAAACAAACCCGACGGTCCTCAGAGGCTTCTTTGCGGTATTCGCTCTTATGCCTGCTATCGCAAGATTTTTGTTCGGTATTTCGTGGATATTCTTCCCCGTTCACGGCGAGTTCAAGGAAAAGATGCTTGCCGACCTTGAGGAGAGAAGAGCACAGAGAGTAAACGAGCTTGAAGCTTCCGACGAAAAGACAGAGGAATAAAATTTAATATTAATTTAAACAAAAAGCGCTCACTTTTAGTGAGTGCTTTTTGTTATGATTTTTGCTATGCTTTTGTAAAGCCAAATTGAAATATGATAATTTTCGGCTGAAATGACGACATGGTAGGGCGGTGGCTTGCTGCCGCCCTACACCATTGGATATATAATTCACTACATACAAAGCACCAACTTTTGCGGATTGCGAACAGCTGTACATTCAGCCTCCCTTGTAAAGGGTGCGGGTCTCCTGTGGAGACCTCTGCATTTAATGCAGAAGCACCGACCGAACCGGCAGGTGAGACGGTGGGTTGCCGTAGGCAACTCGGAGGGATTGTGAGGTTGATTTTATATGATTTTATAAAAATCCCTCAGTCATTTTTTGTCCCAAAAAACGACAGCTCCCTTTACAAGGGAGCCTTTGTTAGACAGGGGCGAGCCCTGTCCCTATGGTTTAATATTTTTCAAATTACATATTCCTCGACTGCTCTTGCAAGTCCGTCATTGGCGTTGCTGTCGGCTTGATAATTTGCGACCTTTTTAATCTCATCAATCGCATTGCCCATTGCAAAAGAGTATTTCGCAAATTTGAGCATCTCATAATCGTTCATTGCGTCGCCAAACGCCATAACATTACTCTTGTCAACGCCGATTTCTCTGCAAAAGCCGTCAAGTGCCGTACCCTTATTGACATTCGGTGCGGTTATCTCGATTTCATCGGGCAAGGACGACGTAATATAAAGCCGACGCTTCTCAAATTCGGGAATTAACCGACTTCTATGCTCATCACTCACGCTGTAAAGTGCGATTATCTCAGCACATTCGCCCTTCAAATCACTTGCAAGCTTGTCGGACGCCACCGAAAGCCTTGTGAACTCGTCAAGAAATTTCTGCGGAAGTCCGTGATTTACATAATATCCCGTTTTGTCGTTTTGGATAAAAATTTTGCCGTCAACATAGAGATTATAATAAATCGGGAAGCCATCAAGCAGAGTGAGAATTTCCTCGGTATGCTCCGCCGAAATGCAATTTTTGTATATATTCTTTCTTGCATTCCTGTCAAAAACCGCTGCGCCGTTAGAATAAATTACATAATCCACGAACGGCACCTGCGAGGTTACATTATCTGTAAATGTAAGAGTTCTGCCCGTTGCGATTGCGATTTTAACACCGTTATCATGCGCCGTTTCCAACGCATTTTTAGTACGCTCCGTTACAGTCTGATGGTCGGGCGACATAAGCGTACCGTCAAGGTCTGTTACAATTAGTTTTACTGCCATTATATTCTCCGATTATATTTTTAAGCCAAAATATTTTTTTGCGTTATTAAAGGAAATATCCTCTACGACCTGCGACAAGAACTTAACATCCTCGGGATATTTGCCCTCTTCGACCCATTCGCCGATAAGCTCACACAGTATTCTTCTGAAATACTCGTGGCGAGGGTACGACAAAAAGCTTCTTGAGTCGGTTATCATTCCGACAAATCTCGAAAGCACGCCGAGGTTTGCAAGGTCGGTCAGCTGGCGGCGCATACCGTCGTAGTTGTCGTTGAACCACCACGCAGAGCCGAATTGAATTTTCGACGCAGCCTCGTCCGTCTGGAAATTGCCGAGCATTGCGCCGAGCACGACATTATCCTTTGGATTGAGCGTGAAAAGAACGGTTTTCGGAAGCTTGCCTAATTTTGCAAGCGAATCCAAAAAGCGTGAAAGACCTGCCGCAATTTCTCTGTCGTCAACCGAGTCAAAGCCCGTATCAGCACCTAATTTTTGGAACATTTTTGTATTGTTATTGCGAAGTGCGCCGATATGAAGCTCCATTACCCAGCCTTTTTCAGCATAATTTTCGCCGAGGAAGCCTAAAAGAGCCGTCTTGTACTTGTCGAGTTCAAGCTCTGAAAGCGGCTTGCCGTCAACGCCCTTTTTGAAAATCTGTTCAAGCTCACGGGAGTTTGAGGCGACGCACGGAATATAACTCAATGAGTGGTCAGCCGCACGGCAGCCCATTTTGTCAAAAAAGTCAATTCGCTGTGCGAGAACTGCTTTAAGCTCCGCAAAGGACGAAATTTCCCTGCCTGCCGTCTTTTCCATTGCCGCAAGCCACGGGATAAACTCTGCCTTTTCAATCGCAAGAGCCTTGTCGGGACGGAAAGCAGGCAAAACCTTGCACTTGAAGTCTTTATCCTTTTTAAGCTTTTCGTGATATTCAAGAGTGTCCGACGGATCGTCGGTCGTACATACGCAAACGACATTTGATTTTTCAATCAGCTCACGTGGAGTGAAGCCGCCTGCCTTGATTTTCTCATTGCATCTGCGCCAAATATCCTCTGCGGTAGAGGGAGAAAGCGTTTCGTAAATCCCGAAATAACGCTGTAATTCAAGGTGCGTCCAATGATAAAGCGGATTGCCGATAAGATGCGGCACAACCTCCGCCCATTTCAAAAACTTATCGTGTCCGGACTTCCTGCCGGTAATATATTCCTCCGAAATGCCGAAAGAACGCATTGCACGCCACTTGTAATGGTCGCCGCCGAGCCAAAGCTCCGCAATATCTTTCGGTGCATTGTTTTCGTAAATCTCCTTTGGGGAAAGATGGCAATGCCAATCGAAAATCTGCGTTTTTTCCGCACCCCTTTTGTATATTTCCTTTGCCGTTTTTGTAGTGAGCAGGAAATCCTTATCCATAAATTTTTTCATAATCTTTTCCCCTTTACATTGAGAATATAAGAATATTTTATCACAGTTAAATTAAAGTGTAAACAATAAATGACATGGAAAATTGCGGTTGCAGTCAAAAGGTTTTTGGTTATATTTTTCAAAGCCGACAGTCTGCTAAAAAGCATCTTTAAGCATAAAGACCGCCGTATTTTGAATTCTTTGCAAGATTTGTTCGGCGTTATAGCAAAGCTTTGGCTGTGTAAATTGTGCATTGTTTACAAAAAAATTCTACTCCTTATTCTATTTCTTAAATATTATTGCTTTTTTCAAACAATTATTATATAGTTGTATTAGGATATTAAAATTCAAAATGAAAGAGTGAGTCCGATGTACAGCTCAATTTAATTAAAAACTTATTAAAGTACAAAAGGAGAAAATAATGAACAAGAAAAAGAAAATATTAACTGCCGTTATTTCCGTATGTTTAATTTTTGTTGCAATGTGTGTTATTGACCTTTTGATTCCGGCAAAGTGGGAAACAAAAGAAACAATGGCTGTTTCAAGAGCTGCGGACAACGGCGGACTTGAGTATTTTCCGGCATACAGTTATTATAAAAATCCCAAGCTTACCGATATTATAAACAGAGCTCAATATCACGATATAATGGAAATGAATATGGAGCTTTCCGAAATTTCCGCAGAATTTCTTCACACCGTCGGAGTTGATAAGCAGATTTCATTTAATATCATTTCAAAGGACAGAATTCATTTTGAATACACAATATCCGATGGTAACACCACATGGTTAGTCAGTGTAAATGACGGTTATTTGGAAAGCCATTCGGTATCCGTAGAAAAAGATTATACTGCGTAAAAAATCAATTCGAATTTTCTCGCAATTCAATGAAGCATTTCAACTGACACAAGCAAGAAGGAGTATCCTATGAAAAAGAAAAAAACGGCATTGACCCTATTCGCTGTTGCGGCTCAGGCAGTTTTGCTTGTGTTCTGGGCAATGCTCATAATTGAAACCGTTTGCCCGATATACAGGCTCTCCGCCTCAATGGCAATCGTAGGTCGTGATATTACCGTATATGCGCCCGTCAGAGTTGAAACGGTTATGACCTGTTCGGCGGAAAAGGTAAACAATCAGAATTTCACAAAGGCAAACACTCAAATTTTAACCTCTTTTGTCGATCGTTATAATCTTACAAAAGCTCCCGATTATACGGTTCTCGAAAAAAATAAAAATTCATATGTCTATGAGCTTTCGTCAAGCGAGACGGAAGAAAAGTGGACCGTTACCTGCACGATAGGCAAAGAAAATGCATTTGACATTTCCGTTTCGGGAGGTGCAAAGAGATGAAAAAAGCTATAATTACACTCGTGGCAATTTTTGCCGTACAAATTATACTTTTATGCTGTCTCGGTGCGCCTGCAAAGGAACTTGTCAAGTGGTCGCAGGACGGATACGGCGATTATGTAATAACCTCTTGCAGCTTCGGCGACCGTTCTCTGTTGGAAATAAGCAATGCCATTGACAGTTACACGGCGTCTCAAAAAGAAAAATATACAGAAAGCACGGACGGCTACGAGATGATTCGTGTTAAGGCGACAAGAGTTATCAAGGATACTGCCGACACCGCAATTATCGAGTATAACACGGAGCGATACATCTACGAATCGGAGGAAAGCGGAAAAATTATCGGCTACTCACTTCTTGAGAGTGCTCAGCTGACAATTGACGGCACGGGAAGCGAAATAAAGCTTAGCTTCTCTCCCGTTGAGAAAACCGACTGTGCCGCACACGAATTTTTGTTGGCAAAATAAGCATATAAATCTGCATTTTAATTGAATTTCAGATAAAAAATACGGCGTTCAAATTGAACGCCGTATAATTTTGCTTTTAATCAGTCAGCTGTGTAAGGAAGAAGAGCGATAGCTCTTGCTCTCTTAATAGCTGTTGTAAGCTCTCTCTGATGATAAGCGCATGTGCCTGTCACTCTTCTGGGGAGAATCTTAGCTCTCTCTGAAGTGAAACGACGAAGCTTTGCTGCGTCTTTATAATCAATCTTTTCAACCTTCTCCACGCAGAAAGCACAAACTTTTTTGCGTTTTCTGTTCATGGGGCGAGCACTTTTATTTTCAGCCATTGTTATATCCTCCTGTAAAATTCAAATAAATTGACGATTAGAACGGAAGTCCGTCGTCATCATCATCTGCCGAGCCGAAGCCGAAATCCTCCTCCGCAGCTGCGGGAGTAGAAAAGCTTGCGGTGTTGCCTGCCTGATAGGACGGAGCGTTTGCAGCCGGAGCTTCAAAGCGATTCTGACCTGCGTCAGATGCCTTTGAGCCACAGAACGAAACGCTGTCGGCAACGATTTCAACAGCAGTTCTCTTAGCACCCGTCTTGTCTTCATAAGAACGGGTCTGGATTGAGCCTTGTACGGCTATCATTGAGCCTTTATGGAAATAACGAGTTACAAAATCAGCGGTCTGACGCCATGCAACAACATTGATAAAATCAGTCTGTCTTTCCTCACCCTGTCTGACATAGTTTCTGTCAACAGCGACACAGAAAGAAGTTACCGATGTACCGTTTGCCGTTGTACGCAACTCGGGGTCTGCTACGAGCCTACCCATTATAACTGCACAGTTAATCATTTCCTTTTCCTCCGATTACTTCTTTACTACGATTGAACGGAGAACGCCGTCTGTGATTCCTGCTACACGCTGGAACTCAGCCGGGAAAGCCGGCTCACACTCAAGATTGAAGAGTACATAGTAGCCTTCAGCCTCATCATTGATAAGGTAAGCAAGCTTTCTCTTGCCCCACTCGTCAACGCTTTCAAGAGTGCCGTTTTTCTCAATCAATGCCTTGAATTTTTCAACAAGGGACTGTACATCCTCATCAGTTTTATTGTTAACCGAGAGAACAACGATTGCTTCATACTTTGTCATTCTTTTGCACCTCCTTATGGACTCTGCCCTCACATTTTAGATTTTGAGGGAAGGAGCTAAAAATATTAAAAACATTTTCAGCGGTTTATAATTATAACAGCAAAAGCAATATAAGTCAAGATTTTTTTGCGGAACAGATGAACAAAGAGGAGTTGCGAACGATACGGAGCAAATTAAAAGCGGGCGAACTGTGTTCGCCCCGTAATTTGCAAGTTTATATATCCTGTCAATTCAGCGTAATTACCATACAGTTGAGCACGCCTGCGAAAGCAAGCCACAGAATGTACGGTATGAGCAAATACCCTGCCGCAGGTCTGATTTTCTTAAACTCAACCGCTGTAATTATGACAAGAACAGCTAAAAGCAAAAGCCATATGAACGAAAATGTAAATGCGTGCAGTCTGAAAAAGAAAACCGGCCAAAGGAAATTCACCGCAAGCTGAGAGACATAGAGCGCAAGCGCCTTTTTTGTCATACCGCCTTTTGCCTCGTAAACAAGATATGCAGAAACGCCCATAAGCAGATACAAAACCGTCCAAGCTATCGAGAAAACCGCCGGTGCGGGAGTAATCGACGGCGTGTTAATTCCGTTAAAGCCTTTCATAGCTCCGCCGACAACCGAGCTCAATGCGCCGACTGCCAATGTGCCGAGCGTCCAAAACAAAAGCGGTTTCCACTTGATTTTAACAGTCATATTCTCACCCCTTCATATGTAATATATGAAAAAGCAAGGAAAATATACTATCTTATATGCACGACCTCGCCCGAGGTGAGCGTTGACGTTCCCTCGGCATTGCTTATCACAAGTCCGCCGTTTACATCTATGTCAACAGCTCTTGCATCAAATTCTCCGTCGGGCTTTATTACATGAACAAGCTGTCCGACAGTCGCCGAATGAGCCTTCAATCTGCTTATAACATCCGAATTGTCATAGGAGTTGAGAGCATTGTTTCTGATAACATACCTGTCTATATTATTGACAATATCAACCAAAATCTCGTTGTGGTCGAGCTCCTCGCCGCCCTGATACTCATTGCCGATTGAAGTCGCCGTGTATTCAAGCTCGTCGGGGAAATCAATCTTTTCAATATTAAGACCTATACCGATAACAACATATCTCGGTCTGCCGTTTTCGTTGATAATCTCGCAGAGAATACCGCAGATTTTCTTGTCGTTTACAAGTATGTCGTTGGGCCACTTGATTTTGGCGTCAATATTGAACATATTGTAAAGCGTGTCTCTTACCGCAAGACCTGCAATGGAAGAAATGAGGTCAAAGTTCTTTTCATTTCCTGCAATTTCGTGAACGACGGAGAAATATATTCCTGCGCCCTTAGGCGAATAAAAGCTTCTGCCCGTTCTGCCCTTGCCTGCGGTTTGATAATCGGCAACCACCAAAAGCTCCTTATTTTTTCCCTCGTGGCACATCTTTTTTGCAATGTCGTTTGTCGATGTCGTTTCGGGATAATATTTAAGAAATTTTTTAGCCCTGTACTGTTTAAGATGATAAACAAGGCTTTTTTCGTTTAATTCAAGATTTTTCATATTCGTCCTCTTTAACTATTTATAATAAGTATATTTTTACACAGTTTTGCTCGAAGGTCAAGTATAAAAAGAACAAAGCACCCTCTTTCGGGGTGCTTTGCTTTAGGGGAAGAAAAGGGATAAATGAAAAAGTGTATCGGTTCTCTCTAACCGATGATTAAAGTATACGGGAAAAATGTTTCCGCACAATATACTTTTATTGAACAATCTGTAAACAAACGCTTATACCGTTTCCGCATAGCTGCCGAGATAAGTAAACTTTTCGGTTGTGCTTTCAAGCTCGTTTATCATCTGAACGAACCTGTCGGAATATACGCTCGACTCAATGTCGAAATAGAACATAAATTCAAAATCCCTGTCGGTAAGCGGACGGCTTTCAAGCTTGATTATGTTAATGTCAAGCGCATAGAACATCGAAAGCATTGAATAAAGTGAGCCGGGCTTATGCGGAAGCGTGAGCATAAGGCTTGTTTTGTCCGCACCGGGATAAATTTCAAGATTTTTTGAAATGCAGATAAACCTTGTGTAGTTGTTCGCCCTGTCCTGAATTGACTCGCAAACGGTTTCAAGGTCATAGAGCATTGAGCAATCGTTTGAGGAAATTGCCGCAACGTCGCTTCTGCCGCTTTCGGCAACCTGCTTTGCCGCAACCGCCGTGTTTTCGCAAATTGTAATTTTTACGCCGTGCAAGGAATTCAAGAACTCGCTGCACTGACTTATAGCCTGCTCGTGAGAATAAATCTCCTTTATATCGGAAAGCTTTGTTCCTCTGTTAGCAAGAAGAGAGTGATTTATTTTCAATCTTATTGATTTTACAATGTAAAACTTATACTTGTTCATAAGGTCGTAAACATGGTTTACCGAGCCTGCGGTGCTGTTTTCAATCGGCAAGATACCGTATTTGCAAAGGCCCTTGTCAACCGCCGAGAAAACTCCGTCCCAGCTGTCAAAGAACATTATGTTGGGATTTCTGAAAAGCTTTTCGCAAGCAAGCGTCGAGTATGCGCCCTCAACGCCCTGACAAGCGACGATAGCCGACTCGGGGAACGATTTTTTGTCGCTCTCGTCAAGAGCCGCTTCAATTTTTCTTGTAAGCTCCGACTTGTTGCCGAGGCACTTGTGCTGATATGTCCTTGAAAGCTCTAAAATCTGAGAATACAGGCGAAGCGAATAGTTTTCAAATTCCTCTCCACTCATCTCGGCAATTTTATTAAGCAACGCTCTTTCTCTCGTCTTATCAAGCACGGGAAGCTTGTTTTCCTTTTTGTACCTTGCAATATCGGTTGCAATTTCCATTCTGTCCTTGAAAAGCTCAACCATTTGGCTGTCTATTTCGTCAATTCTGCTTCTGAGCTGTTCTAAATCCATAAATTTACCTCCATTTATTAAAGCAAAAGGTCAAGTGCCGTTATCGCCGCAACAGCCTCAACTGCCGGAACGGCTCTCGGAACTATGCACGGGTCGTGTCTGCCTTTTATTTTAAGCTCCTCCTGCTTATTTGTTTCAAGATTTACACTTTCCTGCGGCACGGCAATAGACGGAGTGGGCTTTATCGCCACACGGAAAACTATCGGCATACCCGATGTTATTCCGCCTAAAATTCCGCCGTGGTCATTCTTTTCGGTTACGATTTTTCCGTTTTCAACTGTAAAATTATCATTGTTTTCGCTGCCGTATTTGAGCGTTCCCGAAAATCCGCTTCCGAATTCGATACCCTTAACCGCCGGTATCGCAAAAATATTTCTCGCAATTATATTTTCTATGCCGTCGAACATAGGCTCGCCAACTCCTGCCGGCATACCGCTTATCGCACATTCGATTATTCCGCCGACCGAGTCGCCGTTTTCCCTCGCAACGCCGATAATCGCCTTCATTTTATTTTCCGCTTCGCCGTCCATAACAGGAAAAAACGGGTCTAATTCTGTTTTCTGAATTTTGCAAGCGTCGAACGGCTCGTCATATGCGTCCTTAACGGAATAAATGTGTGCCTTAATTTCAACGCCCTTTTCACGGAGCATTTGCATACACACAGCTCCTGCAAAACAAAGCGGTGCTGTCAATCTGCCCGAAAACTGTCCTCCGCCTGCAATATCGTTGTGCCCCGAATACTTGACGTAAGCCGCATAATCGGAATGAGACGGTCTCGGAAGAATTTTGAGCGAATCATAATCCTGCGAACGGGTGTTGGTGTTGTCGATTTTCGCACAAATCGGGGCACCGCAGGTCGTGGAATTTACAAGTCCCGATAAAACCTGCACCTCGTCGCTTTCCTTTCTCGGTGTGGCAAAGGAATTGTGTCCGGGCGCACGTCTTTTCATAAACTCCGACACCTCGTCAAAATTTATCTCAAAGCCTGCCGGCAAGCCGTCTATAACAGCACCAATCGACTTAGAGTGCGACTGCCCGAAAACGCTGACGTTGATTTTATTCCCCTTGAGAATCGATGACATCCGCTTTACCTCCCAGCATTTTATAATCTTCAAAGAAATTCGGATAAGATTTTTTTACAGCCTCTGCCCCTCGAAGCGTTATTTCTCCGCCCGAGCCCAAAGCCGCAACCGCCGCCGACATTGCCATTCTGTGATCGGAATAGGACGGTACTTCTCCGCCCGTGATTTTCTCGTCGCACCAAATAACAAGTCCGTCGTCGGTCTGTGCGTTGACATTTCCCATAAGAGTTAGGCTTTCGCAAATTGCCTGAAGCCTGTCGCTTTCTTTAAGTCTTAAACGCTCTGCGTTCGTAACGATTGTAACGCCTTTTTCAGCGTTCGCCGCAGTAACCGAAAGCACGGGAATTAAATCGGGAATATCGGAGGCGTCAATTTGTATGCCGTGCAAGGCTTCGCTTTTCACTCTTACCTTGTCGCCGTTTTTCTCGACATATGCGCCCATCTGCTCTAATATATCAACAACTTTTTTGTCGCCCTGAAGCGAGTCCTCACGAAGTCCCGTAACGGTAACGTCGCCGTTTATTGCACCTGCGCACAAGAAGAACGCTGCGTTTGACCAGTCGCCCTCTACAAATATTTCCTCAGGTGAAATATACTTCTGTGAACCTTTTATATAATAGGTATCGCCGGTTTCAACAACGCTAATACCGAATTTCGAAAGCGTATTCACGGTCATATTTATATATGAGCGAGATTCTACGGGCGGTAAAAGCTTTATCGTACTGTCGCCGTCAAGAACGGGAAGCGCAAACAAAAGTCCCGTTACAAACTGTGAGCTGACATTGCCCTTTAGCGTGTATTCTCCGCTTTGAAGCTCTCCTGAAATTTCAATCGGAAACTGCCACGGCGGAGTGAATTTTATGCCTTTTTTCTCCATCTCGTTGCGAAGCGGAAGTATCGGTCTTGACGGAAGTCTGCCCGAGCCTGTAAAAACAGCCTCTTTTCCGAGTGCCGCCGCAACGGGCAGTAAAAATCGAAGAGTCGAACCGCTTTCGTTGCAATTTAATTCTGCTTTTCCGCCTTTTTCGCTGACGGGAACAACGGTTATCAAATCGCCGTCCCTTGTTATCTTCGCCCCGAGTGAATTAAGGCAAGTAATTGTCGCCCTTATATCCTCGGAGTCGGAATTACAGTGAATTACAGTTGTTTTGTCCGAAAGTGCCGCCGCTATAAGTATTCTGTGTGCGTCGGACTTTGATGAAATCGCCCGAATTGTGCCCTCAAGCCTTGACGGTGTGAGTTTTATATCCATTCAGTTCAATCCTTTTTCGATTATATCCTTTAGTGAATTTATCCCTGTTTTATATAGCTTACATTCTCCGAATTTTGACGGCACTACAAGCGTTATATCGTCTCCGCTTCGTTTTTTATCCGATAGCGTAACCGAAAAAAGCTCATCTGCCGAAAACTCCGTCGATACGGGAAGCTTATACTTTTTAAGAAGCGAAATCAAAAAATCCGTTATATCCGCTTCGGCAATGCCCGCTTTGTATGCGCCTCTCGACATCAGCACCATACCTATCGCAACCGCACTACCGTGGGAAACGGCGAAATTACTGCATTTTTCAATCGAATGACCGATTGTATGACCGAAATTGAGAAGTCCACGCAAGCCCTTGTCGGTTTCGTCAACATTTACGATATCACGCTTAAATGTAACGCACCTTTCAATTATATATTCAAGGTTTTCCCTTGCATTATTTTCATTTAAGAATTTAAGAAAATCGCTGTCGAACAAAGCACCGTATTTTATCGTTTCAGCCATTCCGTCGGCAAAAATTTCATCACTCAAAGTCGAAAGAGTCGAATAATCGCAAATTACAAGCTTCGGCTGATAAAATGCGCCTGCAAGGTTTTTACCGGCTTTCAAATCAATCGCCGTCTTACCGCCGACCGAGGAGTCAACGCAAGCCAAAAGCGTTGTCGGGATTTGAACAAAATCAATTCCCCTCAAATACGTTGCGGCACAAAAGCCCGCCATATCGCCGACCACTCCGCCGCCGAGAGCCACGATACAGTCGCTTCTCGTAAGCCTGTTTTCCGCCATAAATTCAAGCATATCGGAATATGTGCTTATGTTTTTGGATGCCTCGCCGTTTTTGAAAACAAACTTAATTGTATCAAAACCGCTTTTCTCCAATGAGCTTTGAACAGTCTCCGAATAGAGCGTGTCAACAACGCTGTCGCTCACAATCGCCGCCGTTTTTGCCGAGGTTACCTCTCTTATCATTTCGCCGCACTTTTCAAGTATGCCGTCAGCGATTACTATATTATATTTTTTCCCTGTCGATACCTCGACCGTTTTCATAAAATCACCGTAGCCCTTCAGCCGTCAATCTGTTCCTTACAAATTCTTCCGTCACGCAAAAGCTTTTCAAGCTCTTGTGCGTTATCCTCCTTGAGAGCCTTTGAATACTCTGTGAGGTTTTCTATTATAGTATCTATCTCAAAAATAAGGTTTTCCCTGTTTTCAAGGAACAGCTCCGTCCACATAACCTCGTTTAATTTTGCAACCCTTGTCAAATCCTTATAGCTTCCTGCGGAAAATCCCTTGTGAAGCTTTGCACTCGGACTTTTGACATAGGCGTTCGACACAACGTGAGCCAGCTGTGAGGTAAATGCGATTATCCTGTCGTGCTCCTCGGGAGTAGTGTTCTGAATATTGGTAAAGCCGATTGCAGAAAACAGCTTTCTGACAATTTCAAGCTCGTTTATCCCCGTATCTGCCGACGGAACAAGCAGCATTGACGCATTTGAAAACATCGTAACCTTTGAATGTTCAAAGCCCGAAAGGTGCAAGCCTGCCATTGGGTGCGTACCGATAAAGGTAAATCCGTTTTCCCTTGCAACTCGGTACATATCCTCACAAACATACTCTTTCACTCCGCAGGTATCAAGCACTATTGCGCCCTTTTTGAATTTCCGTGCGTTATCGGTAATGTACTTTTTCGTAGCCTCGGGATAAAGTCCTGTGATTATTATATCACATTCCGAGATTTTTTGTTCGGTCATTTCCTCGTCGATTGCGCCGAGAAGCCTTGCCTTGAGAACAACATTTTCGTCAATGTCAAAGCCTATTACCTTATTATCCGTATTGTACTTTATAGCCTTGGCGATAGAGCCGCCGATAAGACCTAAGCCTACTACTCCGACCGTCATTTTATCAATCCTCTTTTATTGCGCTTCTGATTTTTTCAACGCCCCTGCAAACCTCGTCGAACTGCTCGGGAGTCAATGCCTGCGGACCGTCGCAAAGAGCCTTTGCCGGATTGTTGTGAACCTCAATCATAAGTCCGTCAGCACCGCAAGCCGCCGCCGCATAAGACATAGGCTTTACAAGTCTTGCAATACCCGAAGCGTGGCTCGGGTCAACGATTACGGGCAAGTGAGTTTTTTCTTTAAGAAGCGGAACAGCCGAAAGGTCAAGCGTGTTTCTTGTAGCCGTTTCAAAGGTTCTTATGCCTCTCTCGCAAAGGATAACCTTTGTGTTTCCGCCTGCCATTATGTATTCTGCGCTCATAAGAAGCTCCTGCAATGTGCCCGAAAGTCCTCTCTTTAAGAAAATCGGCTTATCGAGCTTTCCAAGCTCCTTGAGCAATTCAAAGTTCTGCATATTTCTTGCGCCGACCTGAATAATATCAACATTTTCAAAAAGGTCAATATGCGAAGCGTCCATAATTTCGGTAACAATCGGCATACCCGTTTCCTTTTTAGCCTCCAAGAGAAGCTCAAGTCCCTCTGCTCTCATACCCTGAAAAGCGTAGGGAGAGGTTCTCGGCTTAAATGCGCCGCCTCTTAAAATGTTTGCACCCGATTTTTTGACAGCCTTTGCTATCTCGATTATCTGCTCTCTCGACTCAACAGAGCAAGGACCTGCCATAATCTGAAAGCTGCCGCCGCCGATTTTAATTCCGTTGCCGAGGTCAATTACCGTGTCATCGGGATGGAATTTTCTGTTTGCCTGCTTATATGGCTCCGAAACACGTCTTACGCCCTCAACTATATCAAGTCCTTCGATAAGATCAGTATCTATTTTGCTTGTGTCGCCGACAAGTCCCCAGATAGTCTGATATTCGCCGATTGACTCGTGAATATCAACCTCCTGATTTATCAACCACTGTCTTAAAACGTCAACCTTTTGTGCTTCGGCATCCTTCTTCAAGATAACAATCATTTTCTTTTCCTTCTTTCAAAAAAATAACCCCACAGTGACATTCACTGCGGGGTGTAAGCTTACTAAATTACAAACCTTTTAACTAAGCAACCTGTTTTGCAGCGAACGACATTATTACCTTACCAAAAAAGTTGATAAAGTAGAAATAGAAGTATTCAACTGCAAATGAAAACTTGCCCATTCGTTTGTTCTCCTGTAATTTATTGTAAATATACTATCATTATCCAAATTAAAAGTCAACACTTTTTTGAAAGTTGTTCTCAAAACCAACCCGTATAGGCGTAAAAACGAAAAAAGCAACGAAAAGCTCATCTCTCCGTTGCTTAAAATATCTGATAATGAAATCAGCCCTCGTAATCGTCCTCATTCTCCCAGTTATGGAAAACCTCTTGAATGTCATCGTTGTCCTCAAACATTTCAAGCATTCTGCCCATATTGGTAATATCATCGGGATTATCAAGTCTTGTGTAGGTTGACGGTACATATTCGACCTCAGCCGAAAGGAACGTATAGCCCTTAGCCTCAAGGTCGTCTCTGATAGCACCCATATCGTTAGGCTCGGTACGAATATCGAAAACTTCGCCGTCCGTTATAAAGTCAACAGCGCCTGCCTCAAGAGCGTCCTCCATAAGCTTGTCCTCGTCAACGTCCTCTTTGTCTATTATGATAACGCCCTGACGTGTGAACATAAACGAAACGCAGCCCGACTGACCCATATTGCCGCCGAACTTGTCAAAATAATGACGAACGTCGCCTGCCGTACGGTTTCTGTTGTCGGTAAGAGCCTCAACAATAACCGCAATACCCGACGGACCGTAACCCTCGTATGTAATGCTCTCAAAATTGTCTGTACTGCCGTCGCCTGCAGCCTTTTTGATAATTCTGTCGATATTGTCGTTGGGTACGTTAGCCGCCTTAGCCTTTGCGATAATATCCTTTAATTTTGAGTTGCCCGCAGGATCGGGGCCGCCCTCACGAACCGCAACCGCAATTTCTCTGCCGATTTTGGTAAATACTTTCGCTCTTGCGTTATCGGTTTTTTCTTTTTTTCGTTTAATGGTACTCCATTTTGAGTGTCCTGACAAAAAAATCACCCTCTACATATATTTACGCAAAGTATTTTATCACAGTTGCGTGCTTTTATCAAGTTTTTTATAATTTACAATTCATCTTATTTATGTTAAAATAAATTGTTATGAAAAATGCAGAGCTTTTTGAAAATGAACATATTGAAACACTCGGCAAAGACATTGGCGTTATTGTATCCGAAGCGCATACCTTCGGCACCGATGCAATGCTGCTCGCCTATTTTGCAAATGCAAGGCGAAACGACCTTGCCTGCGACCTCGGAACAGGCTGCGGAATAATCCCTCTCTTATGGAAACGGGACGGAAATTGCAGAAAAATTTACGGCGTTGAAATTCAGGAAAAGGGCTATTCGCAATTTTTAAGGAGCGTTGAAGCGGATAATGCTTCGGACAGCGTTTTCCCGATACATTCGGACTTAAAGCAGTTAAAAGGCAAATTGCCGCAGGGCACATTTGACCTTGTAACGATGAATCCGCCTTATAAAAAAGAAAACGCAGGAATTAAAAGCGAAAAAATTAACGAAAAAATCGCAAGGCACGAAACGCTTTGCACGATTGACGATATATGCACGACGGCGGCGTCGCTTTTGAAATTCGGCGGACGGTTTTGCCTTTGCATTAGACCCGAGCGATTATTTGAGACTATGAAAAGTATGTCGGAGCACAAGCTTGAGCCGAAAAGACTTCGCCTTGTTACAAGCAGAGACGGAGAAAAGCCGTGGCTTTGCCTTATCGAGTCAAGGCTCGGCGGAAAAAGCGGCTTGACGGTGGAAAAGAATTTTGTTTTATATGACAAGGACAATAAATACACAGAAGAAATGGACAGCTTGCTGGTTCTTTACAGGGAGGATTAAATATGTCGGGAAAGCTTTATGTTGTCGGAACTCCGATTGGAAATTTATCCGACTTTTCTCCGAGAGCCGTTGAAACTCTTGCCTCGGTTGATTTCATCGCAGCGGAGGATACAAGGATTACGCTGAAGCTGCTCAATCACTTTGAAATCAAAAAGCCTATGGTAAGCTACTTCGAGCACAATCGCAGAGAGCGTGGCGAAATCATACTTGAAAGAATTAAATCAGGTGAGAACTGTGCCATCGTTACAGATGCAGGTATGCCTGCCATTTCAGACCCCGGAGAGGATTTAGTTGATTTATGTCTATCTAACGGAATTGCCGTAGAGTCGGTCCCCGGTCCTACCGCTTTTGCTACCGCAGTTGCTATGTCGGGACTTCCGAGCGGTCGATTTACGTTTGAGGGATTTTTGAGTGTGAACAAGCCGAGCCGCAGAGAGCATCTTGAGGAAATTGTGTCGGAACGTCGCACAATGGTCTTTTATGAAGCACCGCACAAGCTTACCGCAACGCTCAAGGATTTATATAAATATCTCGGCGACAGGCGAATTGCACTTATTAAGGAGCTTACAAAAATTCACGAAACCGTTGAACGCACCACGCTTTCCGAAGCGTGTGAAAAGTATTCTGCTCAAACACCGAAGGGCGAATTTGTAATTGTTATCGAGGGCTCAACAGAGCCTAAGCAAAAAGAAGTAAACCTTGACGAAGCAGTTGCGCTTGCAAAGGGACTTGTCGAAAACGGAATGGCGATAAACGACGCCGCAAAGGAAATCGCAAAGGAAACGAAACTCAAAAAGGGCGATATTTACAAAGCTTTATTAGGAGAATAGTGTGAAAATCACACTATTCACATAATTATAATGCCCTCAAAAATTGCCTTTGGCATAATTTTGAGATGGCAGAAAGGCTATGGTGATTATGGAGTATTGGTATCTTTGGCTCATATTTGCAGCTCTTGTGATAATAACCGCTGTCGTAATAGTGTTTGCAGGCAAAGCGGTATCGGCACGAAATGAGCAGACAAAAGAAATAATGGCACAGCTTGACAGACTTAAAGCGCTAAAGGATAAATATACGGACTTAACCGTCGAAAAGGTCGAAAACGCCGACCCCGAGGAATTACTCGAAGGCGTATGCACCGTTTTGCAAGTGAAAATTGACAAATCGGATGACCCCGACGCAGAATTTGCAGCGTTTAACGAGGATCAAAAAACCATATATGTTTTGCACTGCTTTATATCGGAATACAACTCGGAATTATCGTCATTTTTCTCCGATTACACAAGTGATTTTTCAGGTCATCTTGTTGTTGCGGCATTTCTTGTTCCGGAATATCATCCGTTTATCAGCACGGAATTCGGATTATACTCCGACAGCGACTACGGCGCACCCTTTGACAAAGAACTAAAGGATAAAACCGACGCTGAATTCGATAAAATCTATTCAAAAGAAAAGTTTCTCGAAGCGGCAAAAACGTTTATCAAAGACAATATAGATAGTTTTTAACTAAAGGTATATTTCAGAAAATTCCGCAAAAAATAACTCCGATACTATTTAAGTAAAGGAGTTGCTTTTATGGAGCTTACAGGCTCAAAAACAGAAAAGAATTTACTTGCCGCATTCGCAGGTGAATCGCAAGCGAGTATAAAGTACAGCTTTTATGCCGAAAAGGCAAGGCAGGACGGCTATGAGAAATATGCCGCAATAATCGACAACACGGCGCACAACGAAAAAGCGCACGCTGAAATATGGTTCAAGCAGTTAAATTCCTGTATGCCGTCAACCGTTGAAAATATGAACGACGCCATCGCAGGCGAGCATTACGAGTGGTCGGAAATGTATTTTGAATTTGCGAAAACGGCCCGTGAGGAGGGCTTTAACGAAATAGCCTTTCTCTTTGAGAGCGTTGCCGAGGTCGAACGCCACCACGAAGAAATATATACCTGTATGCACGAAAAGGTAAGGGAAAATTCCGTATTCGACGGCGACGAGGACACCGTTTGGATATGCCGTAACTGCGGTCATATGCACAAGGGCAAAACTCCCCCTGCCTACTGTCCCGTTTGCGAAAAGCCGCAGGCATATTTCCAAATTAAATGCTTTGATTGTTGAGTATTCGCTCACATTCCTTGATAATAGCTTTTTCGGCAGAGGAAATTACGGTTTTAATACACTCAGGCTCTGAAATATTCTTGGCGTGCCTTTTTGCAACCTCAGACTGAAGCAAATCGGAAATCATTTCAGTCTGTGCATTGCAGGTCGCAAGAGCCGACTCATACGGCAGGCTTATCCAGCTTTTCGGAATACACTCTGCCTGTGAAGCGATAATCGCAAGGCGATACACCGTGAGTGCAAAGTAATTTTTTACCGCCGTTTCCTTTCCTATATCGGCGTCGGAATAGCGTGAATAAAGCATCATAATCGCACGCAAAACAGTATTCATTCTGTATTCCGAGTCAAGTATGCTTTCGCCTTTATCGAAATTCGCGACGAAATCATCCTTTGAGTCGCTCATACCGAGCATATAGTCGCAGCTGACATCAAAATACGCTGCGGCCTTACATAAAAAATCGAGTCCGCATTCACGAATTCCCTTTTCGTAGTGGGACAGCAAAGCCTGCGACACGCCGAGCGCATCGGCAGTTTCCTTTTGGCTCAAGCCTCTTTGGCGTCTCAGCTCGCTCAATCTTACGGCAAACGAATTTTTCATTTGTTTATGCTCCTTTATTACTCTTTGTATAATTCAAAAATCATTTTAACATAAAAAATACTTTTTGTATAGGAGAACTTTATGAAAACCTACACTGTTCATTTAATAAGACACGCAATGACAAAGGAAAACACCGAGGGTAAGTACATAGGTCAGACAGACGTCGAGCCTACAAAAGAGGGCTTAGCTCAAATTAAAAATCTTATGGACGAAAACGAGGGCTATCCTTACGCCGACGTTGTTATTTCAAGCCCGTTGAAGCGTTGCACCGAAACCGCAAAGCTCATATACCCCGAAAAAGAGCCTGTTATTATGCAGGACCTTATCGAGTATGATTTCGGCGATTTCGAGGGTATGACAGCAGACGAGCTCAAAGACCTTGACACGTTTAAGGATTGGATTTCCGGTGCTCATCCCGAGGAGCCTGTTCCTTTCGGCGAGAGCCAAAAAGAGTTTAACGACAGAATTTGTAAGTGCTTTATACGCATCATTGAGGGCATAATCAAATCGGGAACAAGAAGCACGGCTATCATCACTCACGGCGGCGTTATAATGTCGCTTATGGCTGCCTTTGCAATTCCCGAAGCACCAATGCACGAATGGTTGACCCCTAACGGCTGCGGCTACACGTTGAGAATTGACCCGTCTGTTTGGAGAATGGGTCAGAAGCTCGAAGCCTTTGCCGAATGTCCGCCTATTCCCCAACAGATTGACGCCGAAAGAGAAATGTGGGACACCTTTGACTTTGACCCCGATAAGGACGATTTCGACATCAGTGAGTACATTGACGACTACACGGATTATGAAAACGGCGACCTTAGTTAATTTTCAACTATTCTTAATTTCATAAACATAACAGGCTTTTCAATCGGTTTTGGAGTGTACAGCTTCAAGACCGATTTTGCGTATATATTAAGGCTTCTGTTGTAGTAAGCCGACACAAACGGAATGGGAAAAATGAAAACTTCGGACAATATCCAAAGAACAAAGCTCATTTTGAATTTCAAAAGCCGAAGCTTGCCCGAGCTTGTGTGTTCGTTTAAGTAATGTATAACCTCAACCGCCGAAAGCGACGGCTGTGAGCATATGATTTCATCTAAAAACGAAAGCCTTTGCTTTGAAACAAGGAAGAAAAGCACACCTGTTAAAAGCAGCATTGAAAACAGCGCAACGCAGGCATAAAATATCATTTTCGGCATACCGCTTTGCAAAAAATACAGCGAAACGGCAAGCGTTGCAAGGCACGGCAAAAGGTATAAAATAAAAGTGCCGAAATTTATAATCGAACGCAAAATATGGAGATAGATAATTTTTAACTGAACGCTGACTTTTATAATGTGAAGCACCTTTACCCTGTTGTTTTGCTTTCCCGAAAAATAAAAGGTACGTTTTTGTAAATGGCCGCATATAATGAAATACCACAGCGTGAAAAATGCGCCGAGCGAAAAAACTGCATAGTACGCCGCTTGAGGAAAATCAAGGACAAATTTATCAAGGGCGGAAAGCATAAATAAAAAGAATATGAAAAGCACGAGGCATAAAAATCTCAAAAGCATAAAAAATATGTTTGCAAAGTATAACTTTTTACCGCACGCCTCGTTAATATTTCTCGCAAGAAGTTTAACACAAGAGTTTTTCATAAATATCACCTGCTTTATTTTTCCCTAAAACGCAAATTTAATTACAAAATTAAAGCAGTTGACAAAATTAAAAGCACAAGATATAATCATAAGTGGAATTGTGCAGTTCCTTCGGGTTTGAAATTTTCCCTTAAAAATAGCGCCGGGTCTGCTTGCACTGTAATTGGCAGATGACGAGGAAGAAGTTATCGAAATATTCGGCGGATGCTTCTTGTCCCGTATGTGCGGGGACACAAACATTTACTAAAAACTGTCGGCGACGGCAAAACAGAGGTAAATGTACCGTGCAAATATTTTTGCAAAGGAACAAGTTAATATGTGTGGAATTGTTGGTTACATCGGAGGCCGCAGTGCGTCGCCCGTGTTGATTGACGGTCTGAAGAAGCTCGAGTACAGAGGTTATGACTCGGCAGGCGTAGCTGTGTTTAACGGCGATGTTGTCGAGGTCAAAAAGACTAAGGGCAGAATTGCCGACCTCGAAAAAAAGCTGTCTGCGGAGGGTATCTCGTCAGGTTGCGTGGGTATAGGTCATACCCGTTGGGCAACTCACGGAGCACCCGACGACGTAAACGCTCATCCTCATAAGGGAGGAAACGGTCGCATTACGTTGGTGCATAACGGCATTATTGAGAACTATATCGAGCTTAAAATTATGCTCGAACAAAAGGGGTACAAATTCGTCTCGCAGACGGATACGGAGGTACTTGCCCATTTGTTCGATTTCTTTTATAGCGGCGACTCCTTAAAGGCTATGTCGAACGTTATGAAGACGGTGCGTGGCTCTTATGCGGTAGCGGTTTTGATTGACGGAAAGCCCGACGAAATTATTGCGGCACGAAAAGACAGTCCGCTTATAGTCGGCTTGGGCGAAAATGAAAATTTCTTAGCCTCCGATATTCCTGCTGTGCTTAAATACACAAGGGATTGCTATTTGCTTGACGACAATCAGATGGCATTGCTGAAGCAGTCCTCGGTTAAGCTCTATGATATTGACGGCAACGAGGTGCACAAGGATATTTACCATGTAACTTGGGATGTTGAAGCGGCTGAAAAGGGCGGTTTTGACCACTTTATGAAAAAGGAAATTTCCGAGCAGCCAAAAACCGTGCATGATACCGTTACGCCGAGAATTAAGGACGGCAAGGTGGTGATTGACGAGCTCGGTCTTTCCGACGAGGATATAAAAAACATCGGCACAATTCACATAGTTGCGTGCGGAAGTGCTTGGCACGTCGGAACGGCGGCAAGATATATAATCGAAAAATTGGCGAGAATTCCCTGCGAGGTTGACCTTGCGAGCGAATTCCGTTACAGAGATCCAATAATAAAAGAAAATGATATTTGCCTTGTAATTTCACAGTCGGGCGAGACGGCGGATACCCTTGCCGCATTGCGTGAGGCGAAGAGTAAGGGTGCGAGGACAATTTCAATCGTAAATGTCATAGCAAGCACCATTGCCCGTGAATCCGACGACGTTATTTATACTATGGCGGGTCCCGAAATTGCGGTTGCCACGACGAAGGCCTTTTCGGCGCAGCTCTGCGTTTCATATCTTTTGGCATTGAAATTTGCAAAGGCAAAGGGCTTGCTTTCCGAAAGCGACGAAGAAAAATACTGTGCGGAAATTCTCCGCCTGCCGGAGTTAATTGAGGGCATTTTGAAAACCGATTCGGCACTTAAAGAGCTTGCGAAAAGCTATGCAGACTCGGAAAACGTTTTCTTTATCGGCAGAGGGCTTGACTATGCAATATCGCTTGAAGGCTCATTGAAATTAAAGGAAATTTCCTATATTCATTCCGAAGCCTATGCGGCGGGAGAGCTCAAACACGGCACAATTTCTCTCATAGAGGACAAAACGCCCGTGTTTGCGGTTGCCACGCAGTCCGACCTCAACGAAAAGACCTTAGGAAACATTAAAGAGGTCAAGGCAAGGGGTGCGAGGGTCATTGCACTTGTCGGAGAAAATCACTCCGCCGCCGACGAATTTGCCGACGATATAATCAGACTTCCCGAAATCAGCGACTCCCTTATGCCGTCGCTTGCGGTAGTTCCGCTTCAAATTTTTGCCTATTATATGGCACTCGGCAGAGGCTGTGATGTCGATAAGCCCCGAAACCTCGCAAAATCAGTTACAGTAGAATAAGCTAAAAGCCGTGCGTGAAATCGCTTCACACACGGCTTTATTATTTGCCTGTTATTTTTTCTTTTTCTTATTTCCCTTTGCGTAAACCGCTACGCACCAATAATAAAGCGGAATTACAAGGAAAAGCGTGAGCGTTTTTACCCACATACTGAAAACGAAACCACAGAAAAGATATGCCGTTATAATTAAAATCGGCACGGGCATAAGGAACAAAAACGTCCTCTTGCTCGTCATTCTGCAAGCACTTGCAAGCATATAGTACATCGGAATTGTCAAGAACAAAAGCGAAAAGACAAGCCACGGCGAGCGTCCCATTACGCCTTTAAGTCCGAAACTCAAGGCAAGATATGCGATTATAACAACAAGCGGATACGGAAAGCGGAACATTTTGCTTGCTGTTTCGGGATAAAGGGAATATCTGATCGGCTTTTCGTCCTTTTTTTCCGCCTCGGGCTCTGTTTTCTGCTCTGCACTCGGTATTTCCTTTTCGCTGTCAAGAAGTGTGTCAAGAGTTATTCCGTAAATCTCTGCAAGGGCAATCAAATTGTCCGTATCGGGAGACGCCTCGGCTCTCTCCCATTTTGAAATTGCCTGTCTGCTCACACCGAGCTTTGCAGCAAGAGCCTCTTGCGAAAGACCTTTTTCCTTGCGAAGCTGTACAAGTCTGTCTGCTGTTGAAATCGTCATAGTTTTCTCCAAATCTGTTAAAGTTCTCCGTTTTTCCATTTCTGAACATTCTTCAAATGCTCTTCGTAGGAATTTGTAAACGCCGAATTATACGGCGGATTTGTGTCAATTACAAAAAACAGGTAATCGGTATCGGCAGGATACAACGCCGCCTTTATTGACGCAGTTCCCGGGTTGCAAATAGGACCTGCAATCAAGCCTTTGCAACGGTTTCCGTTGTAATAATACTTATAATAATCTATCTTATCGGGATATTTAAGCTGGATTACTCCTGTGCAATATTTCACCGTAACGTCATACTCAAGCTTCATATTCTGCTTTAAGCGATTGTGAATTGTAGATGAAATAAGCGTGCGCTGCTCATCTGTAAACGCCTCTTTTTCGATAATCGAAGCGATAGTCAAAATATCGTGTACGGAATAGCCGAGCTCTGTTGCTCTCTGCCTCATTTCAGCGGTAAATTTCTTTTCCTCGGTAGCAACCATTTTGTCGATTACCTTTGTCGGGTCTGAATTTTTCTCAAAGGTGTAGGTTGCAGGGAAAAGATAGCCCTCAAGCAAGAAACAAATCTTATCTCTGTCGTGAATTGAGGACAAAACGGAATATTTTGACGTATCGTAATTGTTTACCGCATTGATAAAGTCGTCCGTCGAGCAAACGCCGTTTTCTTCCAAAAGCCAAGCGGTTTTAAGCAAGGTGTAGCCCTCGGGAACGGTAACCTTAGCATATTTTCCGTTGCCTGCCGTCTCGTCTGCATCGTCCGCCGCCTGCGTTATTGTCGGTGCGTCGGGATTAAAAACATTGCTGTTGTTTGACTCCGACGGGTCTTTGTCCGCACCGCAGGATGCAAACAAAAAAACAAGCGTAAATATTAAAAATATTGAAAGAGCTTTTTTGAACATTATTTTCCTCTTTTGCAAATCATTGTTTTTTATATTATTGACATTTCAGTTAATTGTATCATTATTCGAGTAAATTTGCAACGGTAAAAGCAACAGGGCCGTCGGAGGCGGTCCTGTTTTGATTGTTTATTCGTCGCAACGGCTTTCCGTTACCTTGCAGAAAATACATTTGTTTTCAAACATAATATTAGCCTCATTCATTACATTTTGTGAATATTTTCGCCATTTGTGAAAGAGGTTTTGCGATGTCTTACAGCGTGAGCACAAAATATCCGCTGTTCACGGATAATCAGTGTTTCTTATGCCCCGACTTTATTATTGTCAACTGCAGCTCGATCAAGACAAAAAATACGGCGACCGTAACAGCCACCGTAAAAATTTATAATCAATAATTTTCTTCTCTTACTTCAAAGAAACTCTGCGGATGAGCGCATACGGGGCAAGCTACGGGAGCCTTTGTGCCGATTACGATATGACCGCAGTTACGGCACTCCCAAACCTTGACCTCGCTTTTTTCAAACACCTGAGCGGTCTCAACGTTCTTGAGAAGTGCACGATACCTTTCCTCGTGAGCCTTTTCGATAGCAGCGACATCTCTGAACTTCTTTGCAAGAGCGGTAAAGCCCTCTTCCTCAGCTGTCTTTGCGAAGCCCTCGTACATATCGGTCCACTCATAGTTCTCGCCCTCAGCAGCAGATTCAAGATTTTCACTTGTATCGCCGATACCGTTGAGCTCCTTGAACCACATTTTAGCATGTTCCTTTTCGTTGTCTGCGGTTTTAAGGAAAAGAGCTGCTATCTGCTCATATCCCTCTTTCTTTGCAGCAGAAGCAAAGTATGTATATTTGTTCCTTGCCTGTGACTCGCCTGCAAAAGCCACCTGCAAATTTTTCTCGGTCTGTGTTCCTTCGTATTTATTTGCCATAATAACTACCTCCTTTATGTCTAAATATAATAGCATGATTGCAAAAATAATTCAATACCAAATATGGCTTAATAGTCTTTTTTGTTTTTTAATTCCTCTCTGATATACCTGAAGGTTTCGTCCTCGCCCTTCTCCTTGAGCATTACAAGCAGCTTTTCAAGCATATCCGAGGTCTCCTGATGAATTACTCTCGCATCCCTGCCACGCTGAAAATACTCAATCGGATGGGAGTCGGTATATTTATCGCCCTGATAAATCTTGCTTGCCGCAACTCTGTCGCAAAACATCTCTATAACATAATTAAGCGGCATTTTAACGGGAGCGTACTTGCGAATTTTCGGATTATAGTCATTCCAATATTCAAAATGGTGCTTATTTCTGCCCTTATGATGAAGCCAAGCCTTTGAATACCCTCTGTCAAGACGTTCAAGCTCGTTGGGACTGCGTGTTCCGTCATAGTATTTAACACCGTTGAAAAATTCCGTCGGCGAATATTTTGACAGATCGTGCCTAAGACCCTGCAAGCCTATGCCTGCCTTAAAGCAATGCTTTATGACCTTGTGCCGATGCTTTGTAATTGTCCTAAAATGTCCTATAACGTTCGCCATTGACTATACCTCTTTGATTTGTGTTACCGCCAGGCTGTTGTTTTCATACTTAAATCTGATATTGAAGCCTGCAAAAGTCACGCCGTACTCTTTTCCCTCTTCGTCATTATAAGCAGGGCGTGGGTCATTTGACAAAAGCTCTAAAAGAGCCTGCCTTTTATTTTCGGGAATTATCGAAAGCAATTTTTCATCACAGTTGACGCTGATTTTATACTTTTTCGTCTGCGCCGTATAGCCCTCGCTCGCCGTGGGAATGCAATCCGCAATCGGTATGTACGGCTTAATATCATATATCGGTGTGCCGTCTGTCATATCGACGCCCGAAACTGTGATAATCGGTGCATTTTCGCCGTCCGTCTCAATCTTTTCTATCTTAACGCAAGAAAGCCCGAGCCTGTTCGGTCGAAACGGAGAACGGGAGGCAAATACGCCTACTCTCCTGTTGCCGCCAAGTCTCGGAGGACGTACCGTCGGACTGAATTTCGAGTCGGAGCACTGTGAGAATTCCCAAATGAGCCAAATGTGAGAAAATCCGTCAAGCTCTTTGACTGCTCGGACGTTTCTGTATTCAGGCTCAAAAACAATTTTTCCCGTGAGCGACGGAGCAAGACCTGCCTGCCGTGGAACGCCGAATTTTTCTGAAAAATCGGTATGTATTCTCGCAATCGGTTTTATCTCCACTCTCACTCACCTCAAAGAGTATTTTAATACATTTATTAAATTTTATCAATGCTCCGAACGGCAAAATAATGATTTTTTCTCATAGGGCTCGCTGCTGTATGCCTCAACCTTGTAGCCCGTTTGAGCTATTGCCCTCTCAAGCTTTTCCCTATCAAGAGCGTTTTCTGATATTATTTCAGCCGTTCCCGCTTTGTGAGAAGCCTTTACCTTTTTTACGTCAAATTCGCTTCTTATCACATTGTTGATATGGCTCTCGCACATTGAGCAAGCCATACCGTTTATTTTCAAAACTGTTTTTACCATTATATTTTCTCCCTTCAATCAAAGGGGGCGGCCTTTTTTGACCGCCCCCTTCGATTATTTTTTCTCATCAGGCTGATGGCATTTACCTGCCATAGCACAATGAGCACAATTACCTCCGCAGGATGATTTTCCCGCTTTTTTGTCCTTCCTCATTGCAATAATAATGGCAGTAACTATTGCAACGAGAACAAGTGTAATTATTATCGTCGCCAAATTTTCTGAAATCCAAGCAAGCATTCATATCATCCTTTCGTAGATTTAATTTGTTATTTTACAGCTCTTTCCGAAAGCTTCGTAGCTTCTTTGTAAGGGCGGACAAGGAGATAAATCATACCGATAAGAATTATCGCCGCCGCAATTACGCCGAATACATTTGCATTGCCGGTAAAGAGTGAGCCGAACTGATTTATCATAAGCGCAATAACGTATGCAAATCCGCACTGATAAGCGATAGCAAACCAAGTCCATTTTGCGTTGTTCATTTCACGCTTGATAGCACCGATTGCCGCAAAGCAAGGAGCACAGAGAAGATTGAATACAAGGAATGACATACCCGTTATCTTTGTGAAGTGAGAGGCAAGAGCCTGCCATACCGACATATCTCCGCCGCCGTAAAGGATGCCCATTGTGCCGACAATGTTTTCCTTTGCGACAAGTCCCGTGATTGACGCAACCGCTGCCTGCCAGTTGCCCCAGCCGAGAGGTGCGAATATCCAAGCAATAGCACTACCGATCTTAGCAAGAATCGAATAGTCGATTTCGCTCTCCTCAAGCATACGGAACGAGCCGTCAACAAAGCCGAAGTAGGTTGTAAACCAAACAACGATTGTCGAAAGAAGAATTATTGTGCCTGCCTTTTTAATGAACGACCAGCCACGCTCCCACATTGAACGCAAAAGGTTCGGAATTGTCGGAAGATGGTATGCCGGAAGCTCCATAACGAACGGAGCAGGATCGCCCGAGAACATCTTTGTCTTTTTAAGCATAATACCCGAGCAGATAATCGCCGCCATACCGATAAAGTATGAGCCTGTCGCAACTGCGGCCGAGCCGTGGAAGAGTGCACCTGCTATCATTGCGATAAACGGAACCTTAGCACCGCAGGGGATAAATGTCGTTGTCATAATCGTCATACGGCGATCTCTTTCGTTTTCAATCGTACGGGAAGCCATAATTCCGGGAACACCGCAGCCTGTGCCTACAAGCATAGGAATAAACGATTTACCCGAAAGTCCGAACTTTCTGAAAATACGGTCAAGGACAAATGCAATTCTTGCCATATAACCGCAGGACTCAAGGAATGCAAGTAAGAGGAACAACACAAGCATCTGAGGAACGAAGCCGAGGACTGCGCCTACACCGGCTACGATACCGTCAAGAATAAGTCCCGAAAGCCAATCAGCTGCACCGACCTTTTCAAGTCCGTTACCGATAAGCACCGGAATACCGGGTACCCATACGCCGTAATCGGCAGGATCGGGCTCGTCAAATGCCGTCTCATTGTTTTTAATATAATCAACCGCATCAACAAAAGTCATACCTACGGTTGTTTCCTGCTCTTCCTTGCTGAGCGTTGCAGGGATAGTGTCATAATAAGCGGTATATTCAACCTCTTCGAGGGTTTCCTCGTTCTCGACAGTAACGTTAGCCGACTTTTTAGCGTCTCCCGAAGCTACAACCGACTCAGCTTTAGCAATAACGTCTTCCTTATTGAAGTCCTCCGCCTCGGTATCGAATTCAACACCGTAAGCCTCCAGAGCTTGCATAGCCGAGGTGTGCTCGTCTGCCACCTCGTTATACGCCTTTGTGCCTATCGAGAAAAGGTGGTAGCCGTCTCCGAAAAGTCCGTCGTTTGCCCAATCCGTTGCCGCCGCACCGACGGTAACCATTGAAATATAATATACAAGGAACATTATAACCGCAAATATCGGAAGTCCGAGCCAACGGTTTGTAACGATTTTATCGATTTTATCGGAGGTTGATAGCTTTCCTACGCCGTGCTTTTTATAGCAAGACTTGATGATTGACGCTATGTAAACATATCTTTCGTTTGTGATAATCGACTCTGCGTCGTCGTCAAGCTCATCCTCTGCCGCCTTAATATCGGCTTCGATATGGTCGTGCACCGATTTTTCGATGTTTATGCGTTCAAGCACCTTTTCGTCTCTCTCGAAGATTTTGATTGCATACCAACGCTGCTGCTCCTCGGGAAGCGAGTGCAAGCAAGCCTCCTCGATATGTGCAAGAGCGTGTTCAACCGCACCCGAGAAAGTGTGCTGAGGAACGGTTTTTGTGTTCCTTGCGGCGTCGATTGCAGCCTCCGCCGCTTCCATTGTGCCGCTGCCTTTAAGAGCTGAAATTTCAACGACCTTACAGCCAAGCTCCTTTGAAAGCTGCTGAATATTGATTTTGTCGCCGTTTTTCTTGACAACATCCATCATATTGATAGCAACAACAACAGGAATTCCGAGCTCGGTAAGCTGAGTTGTAAGATAGAGGTTTCTTTCAAGGTTTGTGCCGTCAACAATGTTAAGTATTGCGTCGGGTCGCTCTCCGATAAGATAATTTCTTGCGACAACCTCTTCAAGTGTGTACGGCGAAAGCGAATAGATGCCGGGCAAGTCGGTGATTACAACGCCGTCATGCTTTTTCAGCTTGCCTTCCTTTTTCTCAACGGTAACACCGGGCCAGTTTCCGACAAATTGGTTTGAACCGGTCAATGCGTTAAACAGCGTGGTTTTACCGCTGTTCGGGTTACCTGCAAGAGCAATTCTCAAGTCCATATTTTTCCTCTTTTCCTAAAGTTTCGGTTAGCGATTGCTAACTCTTGATTAAAAAAATAAGCGAAGCGTTATGCCTCAATTTCAATCATTTCCGCATCAGCCTTACGCAATGAAAGCTCATAGCCTCTGACGGTAACTTCGATTGGATCTCCAAGCGGTGCGACCTTGCGAACATAGACCTCAACGCCCTTTGTGAGCCCCATATCCATAATTCTGCGCTTTACGGCACCCTCGCCGTGCAGCTTCTTAACCTTAACGGTTGAGCCGACCTTTACGTCCTTTAATGTATCCATCTTAACAGCCTCCTTAAATAAACTTTTATATCATTATTTTTTGCGCCATTTCCTCGCTTATCGCAACCCTTGCCTCCTTGACGTTGACAATGACGTTGCCGCCGAGCGTTGTAATAACCGTAACAGCGCCGCCGACTACAAAACCGAGATTTTCAAGGTGCTTTTTAACCTCAGGCTTTCCGCCGATTTTCTTTATAATGTTTTCCTCGCCTGCCGTGGCGAATGATAAAGGCATCATAATTAACCCCTCATTCATGCCGTGTAAACGGTAATTTATTGGTTAGCACCTGCTAACTAAATATATAATACACCAAAAATTGAAATTGTCAACAAATTTTTTTCATTTCGTCACTATAAACAAAATCATTTTCTGCGGCATTTTCCGCTTTGTAAAAATTTCCGAGCATAAAAAAGACGGACTCTTTGAACAAGTCCGTCTTAAATATTATTTCAATGAAAAGTCATCTCTTGTAAGCGTGAGATTGGGGTTGTAATACGGGTCGCCGTCGTCAAGCTGCTTTTGCCATTTCTCCTTGAAACGGTCAATCTCTCCACGGAAGCGTTCAAGCTTTTCGGGGGTACTGTCGTTTCCTCTTGACTTTGACTCGTAATGATACAGTTCCGCATAAGGCGTGAATACGACAAGATAGCCTTTTTTACGTATTTTCATACATAAATCGACGTCGTTAAACGCAACCTCAAAATTCTCGTCAAGTCCGCCGACCTCATCAAAGACATCACGCCTCATCATAAGGCAAGCCGCCGTACAAGCCGAAAGATTTTGAGCAATGCTCGCCCTTGCCATATAGCCCGGATGGCTTCTGCCAAAATGCTTGTGAGCATGCCCTGCCGTTCCGCCAAGTCCTAAAATAACGCCTGCGTGCTGAACGGTGTCGTCCGAATAATAAAGCTTCGCACCGACTGCGCCGACATCCTTTCGCTGTGCAAACATAAGCATTTCCTCAAGGCAGCTGCCGTTTATAATCTCGACATCATTGTTGAGAAGAAGTATAAACTCGCCCTTTGCGTAATTTACACCGAAATTGTTTATTGCCGAGTAGTTGAAATTGCCTTTCCATGTGACAATTTTAATATTACCGTGCTTTTGAGCGATAGCTTCATAATACTCAAACGTCTCTTTTTCAGTGCTGTTATTTTCAACGATTATCACTTCAAAATTCTTATATGAGGATTTTTCGTAAAGTGATTTCAGGCAAATATCGAGGTCATCCGTATGGTCCTTATTCGGAATAATTACCGAAATAAGCGGATTTCCGTCAATTTCATACTTGATATGATAGGTTGTCGGAACAGAGGAGTCAAGCACCTCGCACTTTAAGCCGCATCTTTCAAGATGTGCCGCAAGCGCCTTTTTTGCCGCCGTAACCGTATATGGCTTTGCACCGACGTCCTGCGCAACGGAATTTTTATGTGCTCTCCAATAATAGAGAATTTTTCTGATATGGAAAACCTTTTTTGCCTTTTCGGTCAAGCGCAAAATAAGGTCATAGTCCTGACTGCCGTCGTATTCGCTTCTGAAATATCCCACGCTGTCAAGCAGCTCCCTTGAGAACGCCGACAAATGGCAAATATAGTTATAGCTTCGAAGCGTGTCGGGAGAAAAATCAGGCTTAAAATGCGGATTATACGCATCACGGGGCTCTTCGGAAAACGTGTTTTCGTCGGTATAGATAAAATCTGCGCCGTGCTCACAAATTGCCCTCATTACCTCATAAAGTGCTGACGGATGGAGCAAATCGTCATGGTCAAAAAGTGCGATATACTCGCCTGTCGCCATTCTTATACAAGCGTTTGTATTTTCGGAAATGCCCAAATTCTTCTCGAGCTTTTCATATTTTATACGCCTGTCCCCGTCGGCATATTTTTTGCATATCTCGCCGACAAAAGAATGCTCACTGTCGCTTCCGTCGGCAAGGCAAAGCTCCCAATTTTTATAGGTTTGAGCCTGCACCGACTCTATCATCGCTTTGAGAAAGCTATCGGGCGTATTGTAGAGAGGGACTAAAACGCTGAATTTAATATCCTTCGGAAATTGAGCGTTTTCCTCCTGCTCACGTCTTTGAGCCGATATGTAATAATCTTCGGCGATTTTTTTGAGCTTTCTTTTATCAACAGGCATAGGACCTGCGCCCTTGAGCACTCTGTACACAGTTGCTCTCAAGCCGTTTTTCTTCAAATATACAAGCGTCCTGCCGATTGCAAGCCGCTTAATTAAAGCCGTAATACGCCTTAACGGAGACACGGCTTTTTTTGACGGATTGTCAGGCGAATTAAGTTTTGTATTAGCCTTCATTTTGCTTTTCCTGTCTTAATCCTGCTTCCTTTTTATACAAATCGCAAACCTCTTGCGTAGGTCCGTCCATTATAATATTGCCCTTTTCAAGCCATATTACACGGCTGCAAAGACGTTCGATCTGCTCAATCGAGTGAGATACGATAATAACTGTTGTGCCGCCGCTCATCATCTCTGAAATTCGCTTTTCACACTTCTGCTGGAATAAGAAGTCGCCTACCGCAAGAATTTCGTCAACGATAAGAATATCAGGGCGTGTAATGGTAGCTATCGAGAAGCCGAGACGTGCAACCATACCTGAGCTAAAGTTCTTAATCGCAACATCCATAAAATCACGAAGCTCTGCGAAGTCGATAATTTCGTCCATTTTCTCGGTCATAGTCTCCTTTGAGAAGCCGAGAACAGAGCCGTTAAGAAAGACATTTTCTCTTGCGGTAAGGTCAAAGTCAAAGCCTGCGCCGAGCTCAATAAGCGGAGAAATCGAGCCGCTTATCGCAGCCGTACCGCTTGACGGTCTGAGTATGCCGGAAATTACTTTAAGCAGCGTGCTTTTGCCCGAGCCGTTAAGTCCGACAATTCCGACAACCTCGCCCTTTTTGATTGAAAGGCTGACATCGTTAAGAGCAATAAACTCCTCAAATTTAAGCTGGTGCTTTGCTAATTTAATAATATATTCTTTTAAGCTGTCAACACGCTCCTTTGACATATTAAAGCGCATTGTGACATCCTTTACTTCAATTACATTATTTCCGTCCATTTAAGCTCCCCCCTTAAATATAAAGAATAAATCTATCCTGCTGCTTCTTAAAGATTATAAGTCCGAGAGCAAGGAACAAAAACGCATAAATAATACACATCAGATGGGCGGCAAGGTTAGGAACGGTGCCGTACATTACCACCTCTCTGAAATATTCAACATAATAGAACATCGGGTTTAAGTTCATTATATTCAAAATGAACTCGGGAAGTATATCCTTAGGATAAATGATGGGCGTCAAATACATCCACGCAACCGTAAATACCGAATAGAGGTGTCCGACATCTCTGAAAAAGACGTTTACGGACGAAAGTATCAGGCTCATTCCGAGGCTGAATATCAAAACGCATATCATCGGGAAGAAGAACAGCAGCGCAGTCCAATGCACCGGCATACGCTTGATAAGTATTACGATAATTACCGCAACAGACGAGAAAAGCATATTCACAAAGGCGAACAGGCACTTCTCAAGCGGGAAAATGTATTTAGGAATATAAACCTTTTTTATAAGCGAAGCCGCACCCAAAACGGACGTAAGCGACGCACTTGTAGCCTCGGTCATAAAGTTGAATATGAGCGAGCCCGTAAGGTAATAAACTATGAAATATTCAATCTTGAATTTGAACAGGTTTGAGAATACCGCATTGATAACAAGAGCCATCAAAAGCGGATTGAGGACGCTCCACAAAAAGCCGAGCGTGCTGCGGCGATATTTAACCTTCAAATCTCTTGAAATGAGGTTGCCGACCAAGTAGCGGTACTTGCTAAAGCCCACACCTGTAGCAGCAATCTCCTTTCTGTTAAGCAATATAAACAGCAGTCCGCCGACGACGAGCATCGGTCCGAACATACAAATTACAATTCTTTCAACATCAAGCACCCATACGCCGTTTTGGAAATCATAAAGACCGCAACCGAGTCCGAGAAATCCTAACACAGTGCAAACGGCGGTGACAATTTTATTCTTTGACATTCATTCACTACCTTTAATGTTTTTGGCTTGTTTTCAAGCGTTAATATGCACAATAAAATATACCATAATATTGCGCTTGTGTCAATAAAACAAGGCTTATCGACAACATAAAAAAACGGGCGGAAAAACCACCCGTTTTACAAGCAAAAATAAAATTATTTTTTCTTTGACACAATATCTCTTGCAACGTGAATACCGCTTGCCGAAGCGTGTGAAAGGGAATGGGTAATACCGCTGCAGTCGCCGATAACATAAAGTCCGTCATAGCAGGTCTGCAAATGCTCGTCAAGTGCAACTTCCATATTGTAGAATTTAACCTCTACACCGTAAAGAAGCGTGTCGGTGTTCGCAGTACCCGGTGCAATCTTGTCAAGGGCATAAATCATTTCGATAATGCCGTCAAGAATTCTCTTCGGGATAACCAAGCTCAAGTCGCCGGGCGTTGCATTGAGTGTGGGCGTGATAAACGCCTCTCTTATTCTGTCGGGAGTGCTTCGCTTACCGTTTATAAGGTCGCCGAAGCGCTGAACGATAACGCCGCCTCCGAGCATATTCGAAAGCTTCGCAATGCTCTCGCCGTAGCCATTACTGTCCTTAAACGGCTCAGAGAAGTGCTTTGCTACCAAAAGTGCAAAGTTTGTGTTGTTTGTCTGCTTTGCAGGATCCTCATAGCTGTGTCCGTTTACGGTTACAATTCCGTTTGTATTTTCATTTACAACGGCACCCTTAGGATTCATACAAAATGTTCTGACAAGATCCTCATACTTTGTGGTGCGGTAAACGATTTTGCTCTCATAAAGCTCGTCTGTAAGGTGTGAGAAAATCTCATACGGCAATTCAACTCTTACGCCGATGTCAACACGGTTGCTCTTTGACGGAATTTTAAGGTCGTCGCAAACCGATTCCATCCACTTGCTTCCGCTTCTGCCGACAGAGATAACGCAGGTGTCAGCCTCATAGCTCTCGCCGTCCTCGGTGTTGACTATATAAGTGTTATCGGTCTTTTCAACCTTTTTCGCAACTGCTCTGAACTTGAAGTCAACCTTGTCCTTTAAGTCGTTGTAAAGATTTTCAAGAACAACATAGTTAATATCCGTTCCGAGATGGCGAACAGAAGCGTCAAGAAGCGTAAGTCCGTGCTGTAAGCACTGCTTCTTAATTTCCGAATTTGCGGTCGAATAAAGCTTTGTGCCCTCTCCGCCGTATCTGAGGTTGATTTCATCAACATAGTGCATAAGGTCAAGAGCTTCCTCCTTGCCTATGTACTCATAGAGAGTTCCGCCGAACTGGTTTGTAATATTATATTTGCCGTCAGAAAATGCGCCTGCTCCGCCAAAGCCGTTCATTATCGAACAGGGCTTGCAGCCGATACAGGATTTAATCTTCTTGCCGTCAATCGGGCATTTTCTTTTATCAAGCGGATTTCCCGCCTCAAGAACAACTATTTTAAGCGACGGGTTCATTTTCACAAGCTCATAAGCGGAGAAAATTCCTCCGGGGCCTGCTCCGACAATTACTACATCGTATTTCATAATCTTACTCCTAAAATGTAATAAGGCTTACGGCCTTGTTGAAAAGAAAGCACCGTAAACCTTTACCACGCTAAATTTTATCACGGTAGCGAAATTTTGTCAACCGCATAGCAAAGGCATTATTCTGTTTTGCCCTTTGATTTCGTCTTTTTGGCGGAATTATTCCTTACAAACATTCCCACGCAGCCGATAATCGAGAGGAACAGGCTCATTACCAAATCGGTATAATATGTTCTTGCCACATCGGCATCATCAAGGAATTTATACGCATTGGAAAAAGCCGTGCCGAAGGTTATTGCGTAATCGATTTCGCCGCTTTGATACCACTCGGCATATGCGTCATAAACATCCTTTGCGAGGCATCCGTACCATGCAAGCACAATCGCCAAAAATGACATAACAACCGCAATTACAACCGTCTTTTTGCTCTCGCCCTTTGCGAAAAGCTTGTAGCCGTACATAGCGCAGATAACCGCAACGATACCGCTTAATGCCGCAAGATAACCAAGCTGATAAAGCACAAAATACGTTACCGTGCCTGCAAGCGAAAAGAGCAATGCGCCGACAATGCCGAGCAAAACATTTTCCTTCGGTTTTTCCTCAAGCAACGCCTGTGCTTCAAGCTCCGCCTCGCTTTGAGGCCTTTCAAATTCGTTAGTCTCCATTTTAATCTCCTTCAAAAACCGTAAATTTCTACAATAACATTTTACCACAAGCAAAGAACTCTTTCAACAACAAAAGAGAATCCCGACAAATCGGGATTCTCTGATTTTTCAAATTGTTTTATTACTTCAAGAATGAGAATACGTTGAACGCCTGCAAGAAGATTAAGAAAAGAAGTACGGGAGCTATGAATTTCATCATAACAACATAAAGCTTTTCTCTGCGGAATTTTTTGTTTCCGATACCCTGCTTAACCTCGTCCACAACATATTCAGGCTTAACTACCCAGCCGATAAGAACGCATGTGAAAATCGCAACGATCGGCATCAGAATACTGTTGGAAATATAGTCGAGAATGTCGAGTATCTGCTGACCCGTCGCACCGTTGGGGAGAGTCGCCTCAAAGTACCAAACGTTGTAGCCGAGGCAAACAATAACGCCGATAAGCACAGCGCAAATGAATGTTACGCCCGTAGCCTTTGGTCTTGACATTTTGAAGCGGTCGATAAATACCGAAGCAACAGTTTCCATAAGCGAAATTGACGATGTGAGCGCAGCGAAAAGCACAAGCAGGAAGAAGCATGCGCCGACTACCTCGCCGAGCTTACCCATCTGCTCAAAAATTGCAGGAAGAGCCTTGAACATAAGTCCGGGGCCCGCCTGTGAAAGACCCTCTCTGCCCTGGAAGGCATAAACGGTCGGAATCATAATAAGACCTGCAAAAAGAGCGACCGCCGTGTCAAAAATTTCAATTTGGTTAACGGACGAAATAAGATTGCTGTCCTTTCTGCAATATGAGCCGTAGGTTATCATAATACCCATAGCGAGGCTCATTGAGTAGAACATCTGTCCCATTGCGTCAAGCGCAACCGTTATAAACTTTGACGGTGTAATTCCGTCGAGGTTCGGAATAAGATAAATCTTCAAGCCCTCAAGAGCAGTACGGGTAACGCCGTTTTCGTCCGTGTGCTTGAGTGTGAGCGAATAAACCGAAATTCCGATAATAAGCACTGCAAGAATCGGCATCATTATCTTTGACGCCTTTTCAATTCCCTTGTCAACGCCGAGAATTACGACAACAGCCGTAAGAACCATAAACACAAGGAACCAAATCATCGGAGATGCCTGTGCGGTTATGAAATTGCCGAAGAACTGATTGGGTCCGACCTCTCTTATCTGAGAAGCTCCGCCTGTTGCGTATGTGACCGCATATTTTGTAACCCAGCCGCCGATAACGCAGTAATACGGAAAAATCAACACCGGCACGAGCGTTGCCAAAGCGCCGATAAACTTGAACCGCTTGTCAACCTTTCCATATGCTTGGAACGGGCTCAAGCCTGTTTTTCTTCCTATTGCGATTTCCGTTGTCATAAGTGCAAAGCCGAAAGTCAGCGAGAAGATTATATATATAACTATAAACAATCCGCCGCCGTCCTTCGCCGCAAGGTACGGGAAGCGCCACAAGTTGCCAAGGCCTATTGCCGAGCCTGCGGCTGCAAGTATAAATCCGAGCGAGGATGAAAATCCACCTCTTGTTTGTTTCTTTTCCATTTTCTTTCTCCTAATAAATTTTTGACGATATTATTATAATTATACCAAAAGTCTATACATATTTCAACATAAAAAATACGGCAAATATTAAATCTGCCGTAACATCTCTGAAAATTCGGTTTTTCAACATTATTCACAAATAAAAAGCACATAATTTACTGTCGGGTAAATCGTGTGCTTCCACGCTTTTTGATTTAATCAAATATCCCGAAATTAAAGTACGGGCATATCGGGGAAAATGTCGATAATTCTGCCGATTGTCATCTTGTCCTCGGGACTCTTTCTCTTAAATCTGTTTATTGTCGCATCGTCGGGAGAAGGATAAATATCTCCGCCAATTATATAAGTAACATCGGCATTGAGGATGGTGCATATGTCAAGAAATGTTGCAAAGCCCGGTGCAGACTTACCTGTCTCAATATTCGACAAATGGTTGTTTGAAATATTGATTTTTGCTGCAAGGTCCTTTTGAGACAAATTCATTTCTCTGCGCACTGTTGCGATTCTTCTTCCAATTGCTTTAAGATCGTGTGTCATGCTGATCTACCTCCTTAGCATTTATTTTAACACTATCTAAAGTTCGTTTACATAAATTTGTAGCGAATTAGTTTGATTATATTATAATTTTTTCGCTTACTTAACACTTTATTCACAATTTGACGTTAATTGACTTACAATGAAAGCCGCATAATTCAATGCGGCTTTCGTTTAATGTTATTTATAAAGTGCGCCGTAGGTCTTGCAAGCATTGTAGTCGGCAGCCTGCCTGTCGTCCGTACCGAATGCAGCCCAGCAATGCGGACGGAAAATTCTTGACTCGTCAACATTGTGCATATTAACAGGAATTCTGAGCATAGAAGCGAGCGTGATAAGCTTGTCGCCGACGTGTCCGTAAACGGTTACGCCGTGGTTAGCACCCCAATTTGCCATTACGCTATATACGTCCTTGAATGCGCCCTCGCCCGTGAGAGTGGGAGCAAACCAGGTTGTCGGCCAAGTCTTGTCTGTTCTTTGGTCGATTGTGTTGTGGATTTCGTCGGGGAGGTCAACAGTATAGCCCTCTGCAAGCTGAAGCACCGGACCTATGCCGTCAACGATATTCACACGAAGCATTGTAACAGGCATCTGTGCGTTGCAACGGAAGTGTGAGGAAAATCCGCCGCCTCTGAAATATTCATAGTTAGCTCTGCACCAATCTGTTGCCTCGATGCAAGCGTTTATGTCGTTGTCATTCATCTTCCAGAACGGTTTCATACAATTTTCGCCGTTCTCGTTCTTTGAAGCGCCGCAGCCGTCAAGAGCAGTAGCGCCCGAGTTGATAAGATGAATAAATCCGTCCTTTGCAACGCCGTCGGGTCTTTTGCCCGTTACTCTTTCGCAAGCGTCAGGGCTCCAATATGTACGAACATCATGGAAGCAGGGCGCTGTATCGGAAACAAGAGTTCCCAAAATCATAGCCGCACCGTTAAGTGTGTCGTTCTCGGTTGCAAATGGTGTCGGCATCTTTTTGCCGTCCCAATTGAAGGTCGAAGCCATTATAGCTTCGGTAAAGTCAGCGTTCGGAAGCCAGTCCGTCCAGTTTCTCTGTCCCTGGAAGCCGCCTGCGACAGCATTCTTGCCGAGTGCCTCTTCGTGCCAACCCATTTCGTCGAGCTTTTTGTTGCCAAAGAGAATATCACGGACAACAAGCGTCATTTTTGTAATAAATTCCCAATCCTTATCGGGAGCAACAACCTTTGATTTTCTGATAATTTCGGGCAAATCCTTACCTGCGTTTACGTCAAAGCCCTCTTTGCAGTTTTCACGAACCCACTTGATTGCTCTTTCATATTCTTCATGGTCATAGATTTCAAGGGTAATTCTACGGACGATTTCGGTCATATCAACCCATTCGGGACGGATACCGAGATACTCTCTGAAGAAAGAAGCGTTACAGTAAGAGCCTGCGATACCCATTGCGACACCGCCGAGGTTTACATAGGACTTGTTTTTCATCCAGCCGACCGATACCGCACATTTTGCAAAACGCAAAATTTTCTCTGCAACATCCTCGGGAATAGTTCTGTCGTCCATATCCTGAACGTCATGACCGTAGATTGAGAATGCGGGCATACCGTTCTGTGCATAAGCCGCCATAACAGCCGCAAGATAAACAGCGCCCGGTCTTTCAGTACCGTTGAAGCCCCAAACAGCCTTGATTGTTTTCGGGTTCATATCGTATGTTTCCATACCGTAGCACCAACAGGGTGTAACCGTAAGCGTTGCGATAACATTTTCGCCTGCAAACTGTTCCTCGCACTCTGCCGCTTCGGCACCGCCGCCGATTGTCGTGTTGCTGACAACGCACTGTACGGGTGTTCCGTCGGGATAGCAAAGATTTTCCTCAATGAGCTTTGCGGCAGCTGTCGCCATACCCATTGTCTGATTTTCAAGGCTCTCACGAACTCCGCCCCATCTTCCGTCGATAACGGGACGAATACCTATTTTAGGATATTTCATAGTACATTCTCCTTTTATTATTTAGTAATAACAGTTTTGAATTTATCATATGCCTCAGAAAACTCTCTTGCATCCTCGGGATTATAGATTTTAACATTTTCAGAGGAAGCCAAGAGCCTTCTTCCGTCCTCAACGCTCTCAAGGTCGCCGAGAGCTATCAGCTGAAGCATAATATTTCCGAGTGCCGTAGCCTCCGTCGGGCCTGCCGTAACGGGAATATTAAGGCTGTCCGCTGTCATTTGACATAAGAAGCTGTCCTTTGTTCCGCCGCCGAGCAGATGAAGCACGTCAAATTTTTTGCCCGTGTTTTCCTCGATCTGTTCAATGGCAAAGCGGTATTTCATAGCAAGGCTCTCATATATACATCTGACAAGCGCACCGTCGGTTTCGGGTATGCCCTGCCCTGTCCTTTTGCAGAAATCACGGATTTTTTCGGGCATATTTTCAGGTGCTGCAAAGACCTCGTCGTCGGGATTTATAAAGAACTCGAACGCCTTTTCCCGTCTTGCAAGCTGCTCCATATCGTTGTATGAATACTCCTTGCCCTCTTTTCTGAAATTACGCCTTATCTCTTGAATAAGCCAAAGACCGCTTATGTTTTTAAGATAATTTATCTTTCCGTTTGCGCCGAGCTCGTTTGAAAGCTCGTCCTCCATACTCTTTTTCGTGAGTATCGGCAAATCATTTTCGCAGCCAATAAGCGACCACGTTCCGCAGGATAAAAATGCAGGCGTTTCGCCGTCTGCTTCGGGCATAGCGCATACCGCACATTGTGTATCGTGCCCTGCAACCTTGATAACCTTTATACCGTTATATTCTCCTGCCACGCTTGCACTTTTAACAATCGGCGGAAGCATTTTTTCACTCTTATTCGTAAGTGCAAAAGCCTCTTTTTGCCAACAAACCTTTTCTAAATCAAGCATTTGCGAGGTTGACGCTATCGTTTGCTCGGCTGATTTCACAGAGCAAAGTGCATAAGCAAACAAATCGGGCATAAACAAGAACATATCGCCGTCTTTATCCTCAACGCTCAACTGAAAAAGTGTGTTTATGTTCATTATCTGATTTCCCGTAAGCGCATACAAACGCTCGGGAGAAATTTTTTCGAATATTTTTTCGGGCACATTCTTGGTCCTTGTATCACGGTAGCAAACAGGCAAGTCCTTTAGTTCTCCGTCCGCCCCGATTATGCCGTAGTCAACTCCCCAAGTGTCAAAAGCAAGCGAGTCAACATCATTTGCCATTTCGATTGCCTTTTTGACCTCCGAAAGAAGATAAGGGAAATTCCAACAGAGCTTTCCGTTTTCGGTTACAAGCTCGTTATCGAAACGATGAATTTCACGGTAGCTCAACCTTCCGTTTTCGTACTCGCCGAGAATTGCCCTGCCCGTAGATGCGCCGAAATCAAAAGCTAATACACGGCTCATACCTTTACTACTCCCTTTTTGAGAAGCACATTTGCGTAAATTGCCGTTTCGCCCGTGGCGATTATAAGATAAGCCTTTTTCGCCCTCTCATAAAATGCAAAACGCTCCGTCATCTCAATATCGTGGTGCTCAGGCTCATATTTTGTAAGGATTTTGTCGTATTCCTTCCAAATTTCAGGCGTTGGGGTATTATCGCCCTTGACAACCTCCATCAAAGCGACAGGCTTTTCAGTATATGTATCAAGCGGAATAAGCGACAAAACCGCATCAAGCACATCCGTTGCCGAATGTCCGTCAGCTCTTATCACAACAGAATTTTTACCGATACTCTCGCTCGGAAAATTTCCGTCTGCAATTATGAGCTCGTCGCCGTGTCCCATCTCGCAAAGAGCCTTGAGAAGCTCGGGAGAAATTATCGGATTGATACCTTTAAGCATAATCAGTCCTCCTGCTTGTGAAGTATTTTGTCGTCGGGATTATAAACCTTATAGCCCGGGTGTCTGCCCGTGATTTTATAATAGCTTCTCAAATCGATAAGCTTCTGAATATTCTCTCTGTCTATGTCGTGGCTGCCGCCGAGGATAACAGCATTGATTGTGATTTTCGCCCACAATTCAAGGCTTTCCATTCTGTAAAAGGCGGTTATAACGTCGCTTCCGACCGCAAGCGCACCGTGATTTTCAAGAAGCATAACATCATGCTCGTCAAGGTACGGCTCGATAGCATCGGGAACCTCCGTTGTGGAAGGTGTGCCGTAAGGTGTAAGCGGAACTGCACCGATAGCCGCTACGTCCTCAATCATATTGTACATATCCATTGCCTTATGCGCTACCGCAAAGCCCGTAGCTCCCGGAGGATGAGCGTGGATAACGCTGAACACATCCTCACGCTTGTCGTAGCAACGAAGATGCATCTTAATCTCACTTGACGGACGAAGTCCCTCCGCCGCCTCAAGAACATTACCCTTTGAGTCAATTCTGATAAGCTTTTCGGGTGTGATAAAGGACTTGCTCATTCCTGTCGGTGTTGCCAAAATCGTACCGTCGTCAAGCTTTGCACTGACATTTCCGTCGTTCGCCGCAACCCAACCGAGCTGCCACATTTTATGGCAAACGTCGCAAATTTGATCTTTAACAATTTGAATATCCATCTTGCCGTTTCCTTTCATTTTATGTGTCTTAGCACATTATATATTTATTGTAACATAAATAAAATTGATATTCAATGATTATAATTTTACGATTTTTTGAACAAATATAACACTTATTGACAAAGGTAGGGGTACGCCTTATAATCTTAATTGCATTTCTCAAAAAGGGGTATACTATGGCGAAAAAAGGGTTGTCCGATCCCGATTTTTTCGGAACGCAAAAGATTTCAAAAATACTGCTTAAAACTGCGCCTCCCGTTATGCTCGCGCAGCTTATTCAGGCACTTTATAATATAGTTGACAGCTTCTTTGTCGGCAGATATTCCGACGAGGCTCTTACTGCGCTGTCGGTAATCTATCCTATACAGCTAATAATCATTGCACTTGCTGTCGGAACGGGCGTCGGAGTCAATACTTATATGGCACGAAAATTCGCACAGGGTAAGCCGAAGGACGCCGACGAAGCAGGCGGTACGGGTATGCTGCTTGAGCTTATCACTTGGCTTACTTTTACAATTTTGGCGGTAGCTCTTATGAAGCCGTATGTTATGACCTCGGCAAAATCGCCCGAGGCAATCGCAAATGCCGTAACCTACGGAAATATAGTCTGTATCGGCAGCGTCGGTGCATTTTTGGAGGGCAACTGGACAAAGGTGCTTCAGTCAAGGGGCGATATGAGACTTCCCATGATAGCACAGATAGCAGGTGCTGTTACAAATATCTTATTCGACCCGTTGCTGATATTCGGAATAGGATTTTTTCCCGAAATGGGCGTTGCGGGTGCGGCTTATGCGACGGTACTCGGTCAGATAGTCGCCGCTGTTATCACAGGCTCGAAGGGATTTTGCAAAATTCCCGAAATGAAAAAGTTGTCGCATTATATTAAAATGATATACCGCTACGGTTATCCGTCGATTTTTATGCAGCTGCTCTATACCGTATATATTGTTGCTTTGAATGTCATACTTGCAGGCTTCTCCGACTCAGCCGTTACGGTGTTGGGACTTTACTACAAGGCACAATCGTTGTTCTTTATTCCGCTGTTCGGACTTCAAACCTGTATAGTCCCTGTTTTGAGCTACAACTACGCAAACAAAAGCTATCGCCGTTGCCGTGATTTAATGAATTTTACCTGCCTTATTTCAGCGGCGTTTATGATTGTCGGTATAATCTTTTTCGTATTCTTCCCCGAAGCACTTATGTCCGTTTTCTCAAAGAGCGAGGAGGTTATGCAAATAGGCTCGGTAGCGTTCCCGATAATCGGCTCAAGCTTTCTGCCTGCCGTCATTTCTCTTACAATGCCAGTGTTCTTTCAGGCTATCGGCTACGGCAGAACAAGTCTTATGCTATCGCTCACAAGACAGGTTTTCTGTCTTATCCCGATTTTCAGAATATTTGCGGAATTCGGTCTTAACTACACATGGTTTGCCTATCCGATTTCAGAAGTCATTTCAGGCACAATAGGTCTTATAATCTATTTCTCGGTTTTGAAAAAATGGAAAAAGGAAACTAATAAAGCCTTATCGCAAAAATCGGCAACCGAATAAAATAACACAAAAAAATTATGCCACAGAACAAATCTGTGGCATTTTATATTGATAAAGATTATTCCTCAATATGCTCTTGACCCTTTGCGATTATCGTGCGAACATGGTCGTCTGCAAGGGAGTAGAATACCGATTTGCCCTCTCTGCGAGCCTTAACCAGCTTGTTTTGCTTTAATATTTTCAACTGATGCGAAATTGCCGACTGATTCATATTAAGCGCCGAAGCCAAGTCGCACACGCAAACCTCAGCCTCAAACAAAACATAGAGTATGCGTATTCTCGTTGAGTCGCCGAACACCTTGAACAACTCGGCTAAATTATAAAGCTCAATTTCGTCGGGCATTTCAGCGATTATCTTTTGAAGTATGGAGCTGTGAACCTCGTTTACCTCACAGCAGTCTAATTCTTTTTCCATTGTCTACACCCTTTCAATATAAATCAAAGCTTTTTAACCATAAGTGCACGAATTGCGTTCAATACGGCTATAACCATTACTCCGACATCTGCGAAGATTGCCACCCACATATTTGCAATACCCAATGCACCGAGTATAAGGCAAACAAGCTTAACGCCGAGTGCGAAGATTATATTTTCATATACAATTCCGAGACATTTTTTTGAAATCTTGATTGCCTTTGCGATTTTAAGCGGATCGTCGTCCATAAGCACAATATCCGCCGCCTCGATAGCCGCATCCGAGCCCATAGCGCCCATTGCGATACCTATATCGGCTCTTGAAAGCACGGGAGCGTCATTTATGCCGTCGCCGACAAACGCAAGCTTTTCCTTTTCGCCCTTTTTCGACAAATATTCTTCGACCTTTGAAACCTTGTCGTCGGGCAGCAATTCGCTGTAAACCTCGTCAATTCCGAGCTCGTCTGCAACCTGCTTCGCAACGTCCGAAGCGTCGCCCGTGAGCATAACCGTCTTTTTAACGCCTGCACTTTTAAGCTCTGCAATCGCCTGCTTTGAGGTGGGCTTTATAACGTCCGAAATGAGGATATGACCTGCGTATTTTCCGTCAAGTGCAATATGAACCTTTGTGCCGACCTGCTCGCACTCCGTATATTTAATGCCGAGCATATCCATCAGCTTGCCGTTGCCTGCCGCAACCTCTTTGCCGTCAACCTTAGCGATAACGCCGTGTCCCGATATTTCCTTTACGCCTGAAATTCTGCTTTTATCAATTTCCTTGCCGTAAGCTGCCTGCAAGCTCTTGCTTATCGGATGCGTCGAATAGCTCTCTGCATATGCCGCAAGTTCAATTAGATGATTTTCGTCTATCGTGTTATCATGAACTCCGACAACCTCAAAAACGCCCTTCGTCATTGTTCCCGTCTTGTCGAAAAGAACATATTTTGTCTTTGAAAGCGTTTCAAGGTAGTTTGAGCCTTTGACCAAAACGCCTGCCTTGCTCGCTCCGCCTATTCCTGCGAAGAAGCTAAGCGGTACGCTGATTACCACCGCACACGGACAGCTGATTACAAGGAATGTAAGCGCCCTGTAAATCCAAGTGCCGAAACCTGCCTGATTACCTATTATAAGGTTGATTATCGGCGGTATAATCGCAAGCGCCAACGCACTGTAACAAACCGCAGGCGTATAATAATGTGCGAACTTGCTTATGAAATTTTCGGAATGCGATTTTTTCGAGGTTGCGTTTTCAACAAGGTCGAGAATTTTTGAAACCGTTGACTCGCCAAACTCTTTTGTCGTTTTAATCCTGATAACACCCGAAAGATTTATACAGCCGCTGATAATCTCGTCGCCTGCCTTGACCTCTCTCGGCACGCTTTCGCCCGTGAGTGCACTTGTATTAAGTGAAGACTCGCCCTCTGTTACAACGCCGTCAATCGGCACCTTTTCGCCCGGGGTAACCACAATTACCGTGCCTACCTCAACCTCGTCGGGATCAACCTGCCGAAGCTCTCCGTCAACCTCAATATTGGCATAATCAGGTCTTATATCCATAAGCTCGGAGATATTTCTGCGGCTCTTTCCGACAGCATAGCTTTGAAAAAGCTCGCCTATCTGATAGAAAAGCATAACCGCCACACCCTCGGTATAGTCGCCCAACGCTATTGCGCCGACAGTTGCGACTGCCATAAGGAAATTTTCGTCAAAAACCTGCTTATTTTTAATTCCCAAAAATGCTTTTCTGAGAATATCGTAGCCGATTACAAAATACGGTATCATATATAATGCAAATTCAAGATAGCGATTTATTTCAACAAAGCTACCAACAACCTTGAGTGCGACAATAAGCACCGCTGAAACGATAATTCTTATAAGCATCTTTTTCTGCTTTTTCGTCATAAAATTCCCTCCGCTTTCAATATTTCAAGCTATGCTTAATCGACCGTTAAATGTATATTTCGCAGTCGTCCTCAACTCTTTTACAATTTTTAAGGACATCCTTCATAACTGATTTTATATCTGCATTTTCGTCAAACTCAACATTCATTTTAAGCATCATAAAATTAACCGTTGCATCCTTTACGCCCTCGGTCTTTTTTGCCGCCTCTTCCATTTTATTGGCACAGTTTGCACAATCGACATCGATTTTATATGACTTTTTCATAATTTGTCTCCGTTCCGACGCTCTGCGTCACTTATTTCAAGCACATTCGCTTTTTCAATTTATCATATGAACATCTGTTCATATGTTGATTTGATTATAGCACATATATATTATATGTCAATAGATTTGGAAAAATTTTTCAGAATTTTTTGTAAATCGGTCAATCTTATGTTACAATATCCGAGAGGTGATAGCTCAATGGTAAATTTGGGAAATGATTGGGACGAAATATTAAAGGATGAATTTTCAAAGCCTTATTATAAAGAACTTCGGAAATTTCTTAAAGCGGAATATCAAAATCATACGGTTTATCCGCCTATGAACGATATATTCAATGCACTTCGTTGTACCTCGTTCGCCGATACAAAGGTCGTTATTATCGGGCAAGACCCTTATCACGGTGCAGGGCAGGCGCACGGTATGTGCTTTTCGGTAAAAAAGGGCACTCCTCCCCCTCCGTCGCTTCAAAATATATTCAAGGAAATCCATTCTGATCTCGGTATAGATATGAACGCAGGCCACGGCGAGCTTACCGCTTGGGCGAAGCAGGGCGTTTTGCTTTTGAACACGGTGCTGACCGTTCGTGAGGGCGAGCCTAACAGCCATAAAAATATGGGGTGGGAAACATTTACCGACAGGGTAATTTCCGAGCTTAACAACAAGCAAACGCCCGTCGTGTTTTTGCTTTGGGGCGCTCACGCAAGAAAAAAAGCGTCGGTTATCACAAACCCCATTCATTACAAGCTCACCGCACCGCATCCTAGTCCGCTTTCGGCTTATAACGGGTTTTTCGGTTGCAAGCACTTTTCAAAGACCAATGAGCTTTTGACGGCTTCGGGACAGACGCCTATTGATTGGCATCTCGACTAAATTTCAACAAAGTTTTATATTACTATTGATTTTTAGACTTTGTTATTCTATAATATCAAGTGTCGCACTTCGGGTCGGTTGTGTAACCGCTTCGAAGTGCTTTTATGTGATATTTTCATCCTAATCGGGAGGCAATAACAGTGAAAATAGGATTTGATAACGATAAATATCTAAAAACTCAATCCGAGCATATAAGGCAGAGGATAAATGAATTCGGCGGAAAGCTTTATCTTGAATTCGGCGGAAAAATCTTTGACGATTTTCACGCTTCAAGAGTGCTCCCGGGATTTTTGCCCGACAGTAAAATGAAAATGCTGCTTGAGCTTAAAGATGAGGCTGAAATGCTCATTGCCATCAACGCAAATGACATTGAAAAAAATAAGGTCAGAGGCGATATAGGCATAACCTACGACCTTGATGTGTTAAGGCTTATCGACATATACAGGGACTTCGGTCTTATGGTAAGCGGTGTTGTTATGACGCAGTTTAACAATCAGCCGTCGGCAGAGGTTTTCAGGCAGAAGCTTATGGGGCTCGGCATTAAGGTTTACCGTCATTACAGCATTGAAAACTATCCGCAGGACGTTCAGCTTATCGTAAGCGATGACGGATACGGCAAAAACGAATACGTTGAAACCACCCGTTCGCTTATCGTTGTTACAGCACCCGGTCCGGGAAGCGGAAAAATGGCGGTTTGTCTTTCACAGCTTTATCATGAGCACAAAAGGGGCGTTCAGGCAGGATATGCAAAGTTTGAAACCTTCCCGATTTGGAATTTGCCGTTGAAGCACCCCGTGAACCTTGCTTATGAGGCTGCGACAACCGATTTGAACGATGTCAATATGATTGACCCGTTCCACCTTGAGGCATACGGCGTTACAACCGTTAACTATAACAGAGATATTGAAATTTTCCCCGTGCTCAACGCTATTTTCGAGCGTATTTACGGCACTTCTCCGTATAAATCGCCTACGGATATGGGCGTTAATATGGCAGGCAATTGCATAATCGACGACGATGTTGTAAGAGAAGCGTCAAAGCAAGAGGTTATCAGAAGATATTATAAGGCTCTTGTCGATAAGAAAAACGGCTCAAATGTTACAAATGAAATCCGCAACCTTGAGCTTATAATGAAACAGCTTAATATCGTGCCCGAATACAGAAAATGCGTTTTGCCCGCAGTTGAGCTTTGCGACAGAACGGGAGAGCCGGCAGCAGCAATCGAGCTTGACAACGGCAAAATCATAACGGGAAAGACCTCAGACCTTTTGGGTGCTTCTTCGGCTATGCTTTTGAACGCACTTAAAGAAATCGCCAATATCAACGACGACATTGACTTGATTTCCCCGAAGATTATCGAGCCTATTCAGGACTTAAAGATAAATCATCTCGGTAACAAAAACCCGAGACTTCATACGGACGAGGTTTTGCTTGCACTTTCAATTTCAGCGGCGACAAATCCCACTTCTGAAATGGCAATGAAAGCACTTGAAAAGCTTGACGGCTGTCAGATGCATTCGACTGTCATACTCTCCGAGGTTGACCTGCACACGCTCAAAAAGCTCGGCGTAAATGTAACCTGCGAGCCTTACAGGCAGTCAAAAACACTTTACCACAAATAAAAATAATATATGCCGAAGTTTGAATTCAGAGTCAGACTTCGGCATTGTTTTTGCATTGACAATTTTTTTGTTTATGTTTTAATATAAATGTATAATAAATAATTTGAGTTAAACAGAGGGTTATCTATGACGAAAGCAAAATACAAAGCGATTTTTGCCGTATGCACAGCGGCGGTTATTCTTATATTTGAAGCCGTAATTTATTTTTGCGGTACCGACGGCGGAAATTACATAAGCAAATCAATTTGGATTGCAAACATTATCGGTGTAGTCCTTATAATGACTGTATCAATCATTGTCGATTATGCTTTAGAAAAAAGACTTTTCAGCAACAAATAAACGGTTACAAGCAATTATATTTTTTATATATCGTAGGGGCGAACTGTGTTCGCCCGTTTTTTATTTGCTATGAATTGACGGGCGACCGCAGGTCGCACCTATGGGTTGTGCGAAATTTCAATATCGTTTCACCCGCAAATCATTATATACTAACAATCCGTAGGGACAGGGCTCGCCCCTGTCCGCAGCCAATTACATATTAAATCAAATCCACGGACAACCGCAAGGGTTGTCCCTACGGTCGCATAAAATTTCAAATTTGATAGCACCCGAAAGCAGTTTAGTTTCCGTTAATTCCCTCGGCGGCAGCAAGCCACCGCCCTACGCTGTTAGATATAAATTTCAATCCGTGTAACACCCGCAACTATATATACAAAAAACGCTCAGCCTTAGCTGAGCGTTAATTTTATATCATATTCCGTTAAAAGCCTCGTGAGCTTCCGCCTCCGCCGAAGGAACCGCCTCCGCCGGAAAATCCTCCGCTGCTTCCTCCCGAAAATCCACCGCCGGAGAAACCACCGCCCGAGTGATGATTTCCACCGCCACCGAAGAAAATAAACGGTGTGCGACCTGTGATTTTACGAATTGCAAACACTATTATAATAAAGATTATAAAATCAATAATAACTGCCTTTGAGCTTTCGTATTCTTCATCTTCGTCCTCATCAGGCGCAAGGCTTGAGCCGTTGATTTCAACGCCGTACTCGGTTGCCGTTTCGCCTATCAAAGCCGAAAAAGCTTCACGCAGTCCCGTCGAAAAATCGTCGCTCTTCAGATACGGCATAGCGTAGTTGTCGAGAATTCGTCCCGTCTTGCCGTCGGGCAATGCACCCTCAAGACCGTAGCCCACCTCAATATCAATCTGCCGTTCTTCAACAGAGAGAAGCAAAAGCACGCCGTCGTTGTTTTTACTGCCTATTCCCCACTCTCTGCCCAAGCCGAGAGCATAATCTCTGACATCCTTGCCGTCAAGGCTATTGACCGTTACGCAAACGACCTGTGCGCCTGTCTTTTTGTACAATTCCTCTGCCATTGCCTGCATTTTTTGTTCGTCGGACTCATTGATACAGTCGGCAAAGTCATTTACGAAAAAGCTTTGTGTAGGCGGCGGATATGGAGTGTTTTTTGCCGCAAAAGCACTGACCGATAACGACAGTATCAGCAAAACAACACTTAACAGTATCGCCGAATATTTTTTCATACACTTACCCACTCGCCGAAGCATCAGTCAAAATTCACGCTCGGTGCCGTCTGTGCTTCACTTGAAGCCTCAAAATATTCAGCCTGCTCAAAATTGAACATAGATGCAATTATATTTGCAGGGAATTTCTTTATATGAGTATTGTACGCCTTTGCGACATCATTGTAGTCCTTGCGAGCAACCGAAATTCTGTTTTCACTGCCTGCAAGCTCATCCTGAAGATTGATAAACTGCGTATCGGCTTTAAGCTCGGGATAATTTTCCACAACGACAAGAAGTCTTGAAATTGCGCTGTCAAGCTCGGAGTTTGCCTTTTCCATTTCATCAACGGTGGTAGCGCCCGAGAGCTTTGAGCGAGCGTCCGCAATTGCCGTATAGACCTCTTCCTCGTGAGCCGCATATCCCTTTACGGTGTTCACAAGATTTGGTATGAGATCTGCTCTTCTCTGCAACATTGTCTGAATATTTGCCTGTGCATTTGTAACCGTTTCCCTTTCGTCAACAAGGCTGTTGTACGAGGAAACAATGCTTCCTGCGAATATCGCTATTACGGCGATAACCGCCAAAGCAATAATAAGACCTTTTTTGTTTTTCATAGCAAATCCTCCTATCAATCAATTAAAATCAATCGTCATATCCGTTCGGATTCTTTGACTGCCAATTCCAAGAGTCACGGCACATATCGTCAATGCCTCTCTTAGCCTCCCAGCCGAGAACCTCTTTAGCCTTTGTCGGATCAGAGAAGCAAACCGCAAGGTCGCCGGGACGTCTCGGTGCAATCTTGTAAGGTAATTCCTTACCGTAAGCCTTGCTGAACGCCTTAACTATGTCAAGAACGCTGTAGCCCTTACCCGTTCCGAGATTGAAAATCTGAACACCCTTTTTGCCGTCAAGAATATTGTTAACAGCCTTAACGTGACCGTCTGCAAGGTCAACAACGTGAATGTAGTCTCTGATGCAGGTTCCGTCGGGTGTGTCATAATCGTTGCCGTAAACGCTGAGGAACGGACGCTTGCCGATTGCAACCTGTGTGATGTAAGGCATAAGGTTGTTCGGTATTCCACTCGGATTTTCGCCTATTCTTCCGCTTTCATGTGCGCCGATAGGATTGAAGTAACGAAGAAGTGTAACATTCCACTCATTGTCCGACTTATAAATATCCTCAAGGATAATTTCAATCATATACTTTGTTGTGCCGTAGGGGTTTGTTGTTCCGCCCGTTTTCATTGTCTCTTTAAGCGGAGATACGTTTTTCATACCGTAAACCGTTGCCGAAGAGCTGAAAACGATATTCTTACAGCCGTTATTTCTCATAACGTCGCAAAGCTTCAATGTGCCGCCGATATTGTTGTCATAATATTCAATCGGCTTCTGACAGGACTCGCCGACCGCTTTAAGTCCCGCAAAATGAATAACTGCGTCGATTTTATTCTCTTTGAAAATTTTATCCATACCCTCAGAGTCTCTGATGTCACATTCATAGGACTTGAAATCCTTGCCTGTAAGCTCTTTAACTCTTTCAAGCGATTTCGGATTTGCGTTGTAGTAATTGTCAACGACAACAATCTCATAGCCTGCGTTAAGAAGCTCAACGCAAGTGTGTGAGCCGATAAATCCGGCTCCGCCCGTAACAAGAATAGCCATAATTTATTCCTCCGTTTATATTAAAAATTTTTGTCAGTTAAGAAATGTGCCCGGAAAATATTGGTCAAGTATTTTATCATATTTTGTACCCGAAACAGCCATATTATCAGCACCGAGCTGGCTCATTCCGACACCGTAGCCGTCGCCGAAGGTGGTTATTGTATATGTTCCGCTTTCGGCGTCATAGGAAAGGCTGAAGCAAGGAGAAGCAAGGTCTTTGTTCTTCATTATATCATAGATGAACGTAACGCCTGAAACCTCTTTGTTTCCGACTGTAATTTTTTCAACATAGCCCGTGCCTGTGCTGACTGCCGTATCGTGTGCGTTAATTGTAAGCCACTTTGAAACATCCTCGGGGAATTCGATTGTCGAATCAAATGCCAAAGCACCTGCTTTTATTTCATCTGCGGTAAGGAGAACTTCTTTTTTGTAGCCGTCTCTCTGCTTGTCGGAAGCACTTGCGACACTCTTGAGATATGTAAAGTTATTTCCGAAAACTGTTGAAGCGTTTGCGGTTTTGCCTGCCGACATTCTGCAATAAGGCGTAAACGCAACCTTATCGTTAAATGTAAGGTAACGGCCGAACACCTCATTTACCGCATCCATTGCCTCTTGAGTATAATTATCTGCAATTGTGAGATTGCTTATTCTCCAATTTGTATCTCTGTATTTGAGATATGTGTATGTGATTATCGCCTGAGCCTTGAGTGTTTCGGCGTTAAATCCGCTGTCGGTTTCGACGGTAACTATCCTTGCGATAGCTTCCTTTGCCTCGATTTCCTGTCCGTTTACTGTAATAACACTCGGAACAGCGTTCGGGTCCTTAGGAGCTTCTTTTGTCTGAGGCTCATTTGCAGTAATTGCACCTGCCGTCGTTTCAACGGGAGTGGTTTCGGGCTCTTCATTCTTTATGCCGTTTACAAGCTCAAAGCGCATAAGCTTTGACAGGGACATTGTGTCAGCTTTAACCGGAGCTTCGGTTGTGGTTTCGGGAGCCTGAGTTTGAACAGGCGGCTCTGTCTGCGGCTCTTTATTGTTATTCTTCTGTTTAACGAAATAAACAGAGCCTACGGTAATTGCCGCAACAAGGATAATTGCGACAACTGAAATTATCGCTTTTTTCGCCTTTTTAGAAAGCTTTTTATCAGCCTTCGGAACTTCGTCCTGTGCAATTTCAATGCCTACCGAGTTGTTGCCCATTGCCTTTTCCCCGATAAGCGCAAAAATTTCTTCGCAGGCAATTCTGATTAAGTGTGCGTCGTCCTCGCCCTCCTCTTTATAGAGCTTTCTGACGAGAGCAGACTTGTCCGTCGCAACGGAAATGCAAATGTAATCGCAGCCGTCGTTGGTTGTGAATATATCGGAAATACACGCACCGAGCGTTGCACTCGAAAGGTCCTTTGCCGAACGAGCCATCTGTGCGGTATAGTCGGTTACGTTGTAATCGCCTCTGTCCTCAATGTGCGGAGTAAAGGTAAAATACTCGTCGAAATCGTCAAGACCTACCGCAAACTCACGCATAACGGTTGCGTTTGTATTGCCGTTAACAGCGATTTTAACGTCAGATTCCTTGAGAATATTAAGCGTATGTGCCGCAATATCCTTTTCCTGCTCGCTTATTTCCGAAGTCGTTTCAGAAGTGATTTCCTCTTTCTCTTCGTGAGTAGGAGCTTCCTCCGGTTCACTTGCCGAAGTAAGACGTCCGCCGTTGGTTATGTACGGCACAAGACCTCTTTTGAGAACAGAGTCAAGTCTTTGATCGTCAAAGGGAATCATAACGATTGTCTGCGAGCACTTTTTAACCGCAAAGCCTGAATTTACGCCGTCAACCGATACGAATACAGTTGCACCCTCGGGCATAGCCGCATTTTTCTCCTGTGCCGATTCATCAAGCTCAAGCTTTGAAAGCTTTTTAAGAATTGCCTCATTCTGCTCTTTTTTCAAAGAAAGAGCTGTCATAAGCTTCAATTTTGTAGAATTGTAGATGCTCGAATCAACAGCAATTACAATAAAATCGCTGCTTTTGAGAGCCTTTGAAAGCCCACCGAACATATCCTTGAGCGAAGTGTACTCATCAAAAGAAATATCGCTGTCCGCAAAGCCGTTAAGACAGCCGATTACCTTAATCTGCATCTTAACGGACGTGTCCGCCGCATTGCGATACAATGAAAACAACTTCATTTCCATCTCTTTATTACCACCTTAATATAAATAAATTCCTTATCAGTTATCGGGATACCAATTTGTCGCACCGCTGTACGGATTTGACTGCCCCTTTTGGTCATACCAAATCTGCGGATAACGGGGATTTCCGTTTGTTACGGAATAGGTCGTATCCACATCCGCAGTTTCGCCCGTCCTCAAAAGTCTGCCGACAACAACAAGTCTTGCGTCCGTAAACTCATATGTGCAGGTCGAAAGCGTAATAAGCTTATCCGACGAGTTAATATCGACACCCGTTGTGTAGAGCTTTCTCTCATCAAGCGCCTTAATGTAGCTGTCAAAATTCTCGGTGCTGCCGAATGAGGTAACGGTATAGTTGAAAATATATCCGTTGTCGTCCTGCTCTCTGCTGTTTGTGATAAATGCCGCATAGACCTTGAATTTATATGACTTATAAAGCGTATCGTAGTTGATTATCGGGGACTCCAAGAAGCCGTCAAGCGTTTTATACTTGCTGAGCTCTGCAAAAACAAGTCCGTCGCTCATATGGTGTCCGTAAATTATAGTGTTTTGATTGAGGTATTTCGGGTCGTTTCTGTAATCCATAAACGGACAGCCGTATCTGCTGTAATTTCCGTAGAAATCCTTTTTAAGATAATCTGTGTTGTTGGGAGATTGAACAACCTGAACGTCTATACCTGAATTCGGAACGCTTATCCAGCCTACCAGCTCCTGATTAAGCGCATAGAGGTAAGCATATTTTGCCATCATTCCGTCGGGAGTTTTAACATCGGGGTACTTCGCCCTGAATTCCTCCCAAAGCTTTGCTTCTTCTTCCTCATTTGTGGTATCTATTATCTTGTTTGCAAGACCCGTCTGCTGTTTTTCGGTTTTATTTCCCTGAACATAAATAACGCCGAACGCCACAGCACAGCCTATAAGCACCAAAACAGAGAGATTTGCAACCGTCTTTCTGACAATTTCGGATTTTTTGTCCTGCTTGTTCGGAAAAATCTTTCTGAAAAAGTCCTTGAACATTTCGTTGAAGGTCTTTACCCTTTCTTTGCTTTGAGCAGGTTCAACCTTTTCAAGTCCTTTCAGCTCGCCCTCTTTTTCTTCGCTTCTGTCGCTCTGAAACGGGTTGGCGACATCGACAAAGTGCTGCTCTCCTCCGTATTTTACACGCCTTGTGGTCATTTCGTCAAAAGACTCCGAATTTTCAATGTTCTTTGCTATTTCGGCATAGACGTCATCAGAAGCCTCGGGTGTGGGAAGCTCGTTTTCGGGCTTAGCCTGTTCTTCGGCGGTATTCAACTCTTCATTCTTGTCAAACTCGTTTTCTTTCATCAATATTCAACTCCTTCGGGGAACCATCTTTCGGCAAAAGCGTATGGGTTTGGAAGCCCATGCGTATCGTACCAGATCTGCGGATAACGTGGATTGTCGTTCTTTACGGTTTTGGAAACGTCAACCGTTTCGCTCTCGCCGTCCCTGACAAGCCTTGCGACAACCACAAATCTTGCGTTTGTCTCGCCGTTACCCTTTACATCCATATCTCTCGTACAGGTCGAGAGAGTAAGAATTTTATCATTTTTATTTACATCGACATTTGTAAAATAAAGCGAACGTACTTTAATTTCATCTACAAACGCTTCAAAATTGTCGTTCGTCATAAACGGATAAATGTAGTTAAAGGTATATCCGTTATCGTCCTTATCGTCGGCATTCGTAAGGAAAACGGAAATTATTTTCCACTTATGCTTTTCATATATCGTATCAAACTGAATTACGGGAGAAGTCTTATAAAACTCAATATCCTTGTACTTTTCAAGGTCTGCAAACATTGTCGAGTCAAGGAAATTATGCCCGTAAAGTATAGTGTTCTTGCAAAGCGGCTTTGCGTGGTCACGGTAGTCCATAAACACGGTGCCACGTCTTTGATAATCTCCGTAAAAGCTGCGCCTTAAATAATATTCGTTATTTTTAGCCTGAACAACAGGATGATTTATCGAGGTGTTCGGAACAACTATCCAGCCGACAAGGTCATTGTTTGCGTTGTATGCGCTGCGGTATTTTTCAAGCATACCGTCGTCGCCGTACTCCTTTGCCTCTTTTGCAGGCTCAGTTACAAGCCCTGCGATATTCTCCGTCTGTTTTTTGTTGTCCGCAACATCATAAACGGTTTTAAGAATGACGCCCAAAGAAACCAAAAACACGATAATCGCAATAATCATTATTACTCTGTCAACGGTTTTCATTTTCTTTTTCTTAGGCTTCGGCACAATGACAACAGCCTCATCCTTATCGTCGTCATTTTCTTCCTTTTGAGCCTGATAAGGATTATCGGTAACCTTCATACCGTCCTCATAGTCACCTTGAGCCTCTGCGTCCTGCGGTACAAAAGAGCTTGTGTCGGTATCATTCAATTTTTCCTTATCGAATTCTTCACTCATTTCAAATACTCCAATACTGTTTCAAGAGCCGTATCGGCTGATTTATTTCTGTTGTTTTCCCTTATATTGTCGGAAAAATCGTTTAGACATTTTTTAACTATCGTACTTTTGCCATCGGAAAAAGCGATATACACAAGACCGACGGGCTTGTTGGTGTTGTCGGACGTCGGACCTGCAATTCCCGTTACGGCAACCGCAATATCCGCACCCGTAAGTGAAAGCACGCCCTTTACCATCTCACGGGCACATTCCTCGCTTACCGCACCGAACTTTTCAAGCGTTTCGCTGCTCACGCCGAGGATTTCATGCTTTATGCGGTTTGAATAGCTCACAATTCCGCACTCGAACACGCTCGACGAACCTGAAACATCTGTTATCCGCTTCGCAATCAATCCGCCCGTACAGGACTCGGCGCAAGTGAATATTAACTTCTTTTGCTTTAATAATTCAACAACTTTTTCTTCAAGCTTCATCTTATATCTGAAACAACCTCAAATCTTGCAGTATCGACTGCTTCCTTAACAAGCGCTTCTATATCGAATACCTTTTCCGCTTCCTCAAGCATTTGAACGGTAGGTCTTGTCCTCGGATGCTTGGGTGTGAATACCGTACAGCAATCCTCAAACGGCTTTATTGAAATGTCAAAGGTGTCGATTTTCCTTGAAATTGCGATAATTTCTTCCTTATCCATTGCGATAACGGGTCTGAAAACAGGCATTTTTGAAACTTTGTCCGTACAGGCAAGTGCCGACATAGTCTGACTTGCGACCTGACCTATGCTCTCTCCCGTTACGAGTGCTTGACAATCATTCTTCATTGCAATTTCATTTGCAATACGCATCATAAAGCGACGCATAACAAGTGTGAAAAGCTCCTCGGGGCAGTTATCCCTGATTTGCTCCTGAATTTTTGTAAAACATACGGTGTAAAGACCTATATCGCCGCTGTAAGCCGAAACCTTGCGTAAAAGGTCGTGAACCTTCATTTCCGCCTGCGGAGAGGTATAGGGCGGCGAAGCAAAATGCACCGCATCAAGCACAACGCCTCTTTTTGAAACCATCCACGAAGCTACGGGGCTGTCAATTCCGCCGGAAATAAGCACCGCCGCTTTTCCGCCTGTGCCAACGGGCATACCGCCTGCGCCCTTTATCTGATTTCCTCTGATAAACGCATAGTTATCTCTGACCTCAACCGTAACGGTAAGCTCGGGATTATGAACATCAACCGAAAGGTGCGAGAATTTTTCAAGAATTGCGCCGCCGACCTCTCTGCTTATCTCGGGCGAGGTCAACGGAAATTTCTTGTCGCTTCTCTTTGCCTCAACCTTAAAGGTATCGACATTTTCAAGCTGCTCCGAAAGGTATTCGGGTGCAACCGCTAAAATTTCATCAATATTTTTCTCAACCGCCGCAGCTCTCTGGAAGCCTGCGATACCGAAAATTTTCGAAATTCTCTTTATAGCCTCTTCCATATCGAAATCGTCGCAAAGCGGCTCGATATTCATTGTCGATTGCAAACAGGTAACCTTAAATTTACCCAAGCCGTGCAAACGTCTTTTTATGTTCTTTGCAAGCACCGACTCAAACGAAGAACGGTTAAGTCCCTTGAGTGCAAGCTCGCCGTTTTTTATAAGTATAATCTCTTTCATTTTTTCTTCCTTTATTTCTTTGAAAGCTCCGCAAGGCACGATTTTACAGCCGAGAGAGCATAATCAATTTCTTCCTTTGTCGTTTCATAGGACATACTGAGCCTTATTGCGCTGTCAATGCGTTCGGGCGACAAGCCCATCGATACAAGCACATCGCTTCTGTGACCCTTTGAGCAAGCCGAGCCTGCCGACACATAAACGCCCCTTGAAGATAGGTAGTTTACAGACACCTGAGACGGCACAGCGCCGATCGAAGCGTTGATAATATACGGCAAGGCGTTGTCGGGGGAATTTATTTTAACGCCCTCGATTTTTTCAAGCTCGCTTTTGAAATATTCATTGAGCGAGGTTACCTTTTCAAGTCTTTTTTCAATATCGGAAAGCTCGTCAACCGCCGCCGCAAAAGCCGCAATGTTCGGCATAGCCTGAGTGCCGGAGCAAATGTTATTTTCCTGACCGCCGCCGAGTACATAAGGCTTTATTCTTACGCCGTTCGCTATGTACAAAGCGCCGCTGCCCTTTAAGGCGTGAATCTTATGTGCGCTCACGCTCATAAAGTCAATTCCGCACCTTTCGGGCTTAACGGGTAATTTCATATATCCCTGAACACAGTCAACGTGCAAAAGCGCAGGCGATTTTTTGCGTTTGATTATCCGCTTTATTTTATCAAAGGGAAGAACTGTTCCGACCTCGTTATTCACTGCCATAAGGCTTACAAGAACAGTCTTTTCGTCAATAGCGTTTTGAAAAGCCTCCTCGGAGATATTTCCGCTTTCGTCGGGTGCGATTCTGACAACCTCAAAACCCGACTGTTCAAGCTTATCCATACACCTTGCAACGCTCGGGTGTTCAAACGCCGTAGTAACGATTTTGTTGCCCTTTCGTTTCATAAGCTCAACCGCACCGAATATCGCCGTATTGTTTGCGACCGTTCCGCTCGGAGTGAAAAATATCCTCTCAGGGTCAACGCCGAGGCTCTTTGCGATTACACCTCTTGAGCTTTCAAGAATTTGCATTGCGTCAAAGCCTTTTTTATGAAGAGACGACGGATTTCCGAAGTCATTTTTCATTGTCCTCAAAGCCGCCTCACAAGCCCTTTTGCAAGGCTTTGTCGTTGCGCTGTTATCAAGATAAGCTTCCAAAAACCATTCTCCTCCAAATTACACTTTTCTGACTTTATATTATACACCATCACTCTTTATTTGGCAAACAAATAAGCAAATGTTTTATGTATATTTATAAAAAATTTACAAAATATATTCGAGAGGTGAAGAATTTGGAAAATCAGGTATCTCGCAGAGGAAAAATAAGGGTTAGGCTCTATGCTTCGGTGCTTATTTTGGTGCTTTTTTCGGCATTTGTGATAAACGCTCAAAAAGCGTCCGAGCTTTCAAGACAGCTAAATGCCGATGCGGAGCGTTCCCTTTCAACGCTTGAAGCGTGTATGTCCTCGATAAACACGAATCTCACTAAAGGTCTTTACGCAAACACAACGCCGATGCTAAGCTCTATGGCAATCTCATTGACCCGTGATGCTGCAAGCGCAAAAAACTCACTTTCGGCACTTCCGCTTTCCGACACTCAGCTTGACAATATGCTCAAATTTCTCTCGCAGGTGGGTGCGTTCGTATCAACTCTTGACCGCAAGCTGTCGCTCGGAGAGTCCATAACAAGCGAAGAACGAAATCAGTTAAAGCAGCTTATCGACGTTTCTCAAAAGCTTTTATCGGAGCTTGACACGATAACGCAGGGTGTCGAGGACGGAAGCGTTAGCTTTAAGCAGGCAGGAAGCACACTGCAAAAAAGTGCCGACCAATCGATGCAAATAGACTCGGCTTTCGGCGATGCGGAACAGACACTTACGGATTATCCGACCTTGATATACGACGGACCGTTCTCCGACCATATATTAAATCAAAGTCCAAAAACACTTGAAGGGAAGTCCGATATTTCAAAGGGAAAAGCTTTGGAAATCGCTTCGGATTTTATCGGTATAGACAAAAGTACACTTCGCTTTGACAGCGAGACAAACGGCGTTATTGAAACGTACAATTTTTTCGTCGATTCGATAAATATAAGCGTTTGTAAAAAGGGCGGTGCGGTGCTGTATCTGTTAGGCTCGTCGAATGCAGGCGAAAGCGTAATTACACCCGAGCAAGCAGTCGAAAACGCCAAAAACTTTCTTTCGGCAAAAGGCTACAAAAATATGAAAGAAAGCTATTATTCCACGCAGGACGGAATTTGCACCGTAAACTTTGCTTATGAAAATGAGGGTGTTATCTGCTATCCCGACCTTATAAAATTAAGTGTCAGCCTTGAAACGGGCAACATTATATCCTTTGATGCAAGGGGATATATTATGAATCACACGGACAGACCGCCCGTTCAAAGCAAAATTTCGGCAGATGAGGCTAAAATGTCCGTTTCCGATTATCTGACCGTTATGTCCTCTCGCCTTGCGGTAATTCCGACAGACTACAAAACCGAAAAAACAGCATATGAATTTCATTGCAAAACGCCCGACGAACAAGAGGTGCTTGTATATATCGACGTTCTGACCGCAAAGGAGGACGATATACTGCTTTTGCTCTATTCCGACGGCGGAATTTTAACCAAATAAACGTTATAAATAAAAATAAAAGGGACACAATAACTGTGTCCGAATAAAAAGGAGAAAGCTATGAAAAAAGCATTACCAATCTTGTTGACAATCCTGTTACTGTGTGCGCTTGTGCTTGTCGGCTGCGGTAAAAACAAGGAAAACACGCTTGACAGCACAACTTCGAAGCCCAATATGAGCGACCGTGCGAAAAACGCCGTTACAAAGGGCGGAGATATTATCGGCGAAGCCGCAACAGGCGTAGGCGACAGAGTCGGCGAGGTAATAACCGGTGCAGGCGACCTTGCAGGAGATGTCGTAACGGGTGCAGGCGATATTGCAAACGATATTGTAACGGGCGCAGGCGATATAGTTTCACACGCAACAAGATAATTACAGCACAAAACGGAGAGACAAAATGCCTCTCCGTTTTTCGTTGCTTATAAGCTTGATTTTACTCAGCAGCTCTTGCTAAGACAGCCTCATCGAGCTTGTCAAATGAAATATACTGGTCTTTAACCGAATTCTGCGAGGACGACGGTACGGCACAGTATGTACGCCATTTACCATCTTCCTTAACAAAGGTTTTTCCGAAAATATCCTCATAGTAAACAAACGGCTCTCCCGTAGCAGAGTCCGCCATATAGCCGTAGGTTGACGGCACAAATTTTGCGGGACTGTCCCAAAGGAAAAATACAAGTAAAAATACCGCTATTGCCGCCGCAATTATTCCTATTGCAGCCTTTACACCTTTTTTCATAGTATGTAACTCCTCTAATGTTAAATTGATTATGAATTGTGAATTTACAGGTACATAAATTCCGTATCGGATATAAGTCGTAAGCTTGATTTACAGTATAGGCTTATATCAATTTCAACTTAACATATACATCGTTTTTTGTCAATAAAAATAATGAACAATATTTTTAATCCTGTCTTGTTAAATTGTAACAACCTTATTTTTTGAACACAAACGCTTTGCAAAAAGAATACGCCCCGATTTCAGTCGGAGCGCATACATAAAATATTTTCGGTTTATTATTTAACCTTTTTCTGACCTGTAATCTGCGGAACAGAGCCGAGGATTGCAGCAACAACGGTAGTAAGGATGATTTCGGGAACCATATAAAGACCGTTGTAGAAGATTGAGTAAACAATAGCAAGCGAAGAGCCCGAGAATGTGCCGAGAATCTTTTCGCCGATTGAGTAGAAGCCCTCCTGTGTGAAGAACCACTCGGCATATGCACCGTAGAAGATTGCACCCGATACGATATGTACGAGGTAACGGAGAAGCAATGCAACAAATGCACCGAGAGCAAGCTCTGCTGCAGGCTTTTTGAATTTGCCCTTGAAGATACCGCCGAGGCCGAGCAAGGTGTATGCGAGAACATAGTCAAGAAGGCAAATGCAGATTGCCTGCCAAAGCACCATCTGATCGTCGCCGGGCAAGAACATTGCCGAAACCGTCTTAGCACCGAGAAGCATCTGAACCAATGAATAAGTGAAACCGCTGAGGAGACCCCACTTTGTGCCGTACTTGTAAGCAATGAGCACGATCGGGAACATACTTGCGAGAGTGATTGTTCCGCCGAAGGGCAATTCAAGACCGAGTGTCTTAGAAATAAGCTCGATTACCGCTGCGATTGCAATAAGCAATGCGCTTTCAACTAATCTTACAGTTGATTGTTTTTTCATTTTGAAAAACCGTCCTTTGATAAAAAATTAAGCCTTACGATACTTCAAATACCGTAAGGCAGAATTAAATATTCACACTTCCTACGGCGGCATTATCCGCATCAGGTTTAAGGGTTCGACGAACACACCGTCATCTCAGCCGACTGCTGTCAGCACCCCTGATATTGATTTTTCGCTTGGCTTCGACAAAGATTATATTACTTATATCGCTAAAAGTCAACAATAATTATTTTTCGCCGTTTGCCTGAGCCTCTCTCAAAGCGCATACAAGCTGGTCGGGGCAAGAGGTCTGCTTAAATCCGCATTTAATTCCCTTGAATGCCTTTTCAACCTCGTCAACAGTCTTGCCTGTTACAATTTTTGAAATTCCCTGCAAATTGCCGTTGCAGCCGCCATAGAATTTAACGCTCTTTATAATATCGCCGTCAAGCTCAACGTCAATCTGTCCCGAGCAAGTTCCTTTTGTCTTATATGAATACATTTTACATTACCTCTTTCAAATTATTTGTAAATTCGCAAAGCTGTGAAAGCGTCAGCTTTTCGGCTCTCACGCTTGCGTCAAGTCCCGTCATTTCAAGAGCCTTAACTACCGTGTCCTTCGGTATTCCGAGCCCTGCCGAAACGGAATTGAGTGCGGTTTTTCGCCTTTGCATAAACATAGCCTTAACGGTTCTGAAAAACAGTTCCTCGTCCTTTGTTTCAATCGGAGGCTTATCGTAAATCGCAAGCCTTATAACCGCCGAGTCAACCTTTGGGCTCGGAACGAACGAGCCTTTTGAAACATTGAACAGCTTTTCGGCTTCGGCATAATAATTTACTGCCACCGTAATTGCACCCGACTCCCTTGAGCCTACGGGTGCTGTCAGTCTGTCCGCCGCCTCTCTCTGCACCATAACGATAATCTGCTTTATAGGAAGCTTGTCCTCAAGCAGCTTCATTATGACGGGCGAAGTGATATAATACGGCAAATTCGCACAGACCGAAACATTTTCACAGTCGGAAAATTTCTCTTTTATAAGCTTGTGCAAATCTACTTTTAATATATCCTCGTTTACGACTTCAAAATTGTCAAATTCCGCAAGCGTTTCGTCGAGCACGGGCAAAAGTCTTTTGTCAAGCTCAATCGAAACGACCTTTTTCGCTCTTTTGCAAAGCTCCGCCGTTAAAACTCCGACGCCTGCGCCTATTTCGATAACTCCGTCATTCTCACTTGTTACCGCTTCCTCCGCCATTTCGGGACAGACGGCAGGATTTATCAAAAAATTTTGACCGAGAGCCTTTGAAAAAGTAAAGCCGTGCTTTTCAAGTATCGACCTTACCGTTCCTATGTCAGAAAGATTATACATAACTCTGTTTTACCTTTTCAATCAAATTCATTCCCTCGACGATTTTTTCATCCGTGGGGGTTGAGAAATTCATTCTGAAGCAGTTGGTCTTTTCGCCGTCCTCGACCGTAAACGCCGTTCCCGGAACAACCGCAACCTTATTGTCAACGCAACGCTTTACAAAATCAAGCATATCGACATTTTGGGGAAGCTCGCACCACACGAACAGTCCGCCCTCGGGACGAACGTATTTCACAAAATCTCCGAGCTTTTCATCGATAAGCGAGCACATAAGATTAAGCTTGCGCCTGTATATGCCTCTTATTTTCTCGATATGCGCTTCAAAATCGGTGGTTTTCATCCACTCGTCAACAAGTATCTGCGAGAACATTGTCGAATGTGTATCCGCCGCCTGCTTGCCGACTGTCATTTTTGCGATTATCTCCGACGGTGCAACGATATAGCCTATACGGATACCCGGTGCGAGAATTTTTGAAAATGAGCCTGCGTAAACAACTATGCCGTCCTCGTCCATACTCTTTATTGTCGGTATATCCTCGCCCTCAACTCTCAAATCGCCGTAGGGGTTGTCCTCCAAAATAAGCACGCCGTACTTTTTGGCAAGAGCATAGACCTGCTTCCTTTTTTCAAGGCTCATTGTTACACCCGACGGATTTTGGAAGTTTGTTATCGTATAGATAAACCTGACATTTTCACTTTCACGAAGTGCCCTTTCAAGCGCCTCGATATTCATTCCGTCCGCCTCAACGGGTACGCCCTTCAGCTTACAGCCGTATGAACGGAAGCAGTTGAGCGAGCCGATAAACGACGGTGTTTCACATATTACGGTATCGCCGAAGTTGCAGAAAACCTTTGTCATAAGGTCCATTATCTGCGTAGCACCCGAGGTTATGATTACGCTGTCAAAATCTCTGCCGATATTTTTAGAGCTTTTAACATATTCCCGTATTCTCTCACGCAACGGCGTATAGCCCTCGGTTATTCCGTACTGAAGTGCGGTAACGGGCATTTCGTCGAATATTCTTTTGGATATTCTTCTCACGTCGTCAATCGGGAAAGCCGCAACATCGGGATTGCCTGCGGCAAACGGAATTACCGACGGGTCGGAGGTTGCCTTTAAGATTTCTCTGATTGCAGACGGTTGAAGAGATGAAATTCTGTCGGAAAATCTATATTCCATATTTACACCTGAATTTTAGTTTTTTGATATTTTATCACAACGCTGTTTGTTTGTAAACAAAAGCCTATCAAGCCGACAAGGCGGCAAAAGCTTACCGCCTCGCATGAAAATTTTATGAAAGCTCAAACTGTCCTGTATAGAGCTGATAATATCTGCCCTTTTGCTTTAACAAATCCTCATGGTCGCCACGCTCGATTATCTCGCCGTGTTCAAGCACCATGATTGCGTTTGAGTTGCGGACAGTCGAAAGTCGGTGGGCAATAACAAATACCGTTCTGCCCTGCATAAGCTTATCCGTACCCTGCTCAATGAGCTTCTCCGTTCTTGTATCGATAGAGCTTGTCGCCTCGTCAAGAACAAGCACAGGCGGATCTGCAACCGCTGCCCTTGCAATGCTCAAAAGCTGTCTTTGACCCTGCGAAAGGTTTGCGCCGTCTCCCGTGAGCACCGTATCGTAACCGTTTTCAAGAGACATAATAAACGAATGTGCGTTGGCAAGCTTAGCCGCTTCGACAATCTGCTCATGTGTCGCATTAAGGTTGCCGTATCTTATGTTGTCCTCAACCGTGCCCGTGAACAAATGCGTATCCTGAAGCACCATTGAAAGCGAACGTCTTAAATCATCCTTTTTGATTTTCTTAATGTTGATGCCGTCATATCTTATCTTGCCGTCATCAATTTCGTAAAATCTGTTGAGAAGATTTGTGATTGTGGTTTTGCCTGCACCCGTAGAGCCGACGAAAGCGATTTTCTGTCCGGGCTTTGCATAAAGCGAAATATTTTTGAGCACGGTTTTCTTTCCGTCATAGCTAAAGGTAACATTCTCGAATACAACATCGCCCTTTAACTGCTTATAGGTAACAGTGCCGTCTGCCGTGTGCTGATGCTTCCAAGCCCAAACGCCCGTATGCTCCTCGCACTCGCAAAGCTCGCCGTTTTCGTCAAATTTTGCGTTAACAAGTGTTACATAGCCGTCGTCAACCTCGGGCTTTTCGTCAATGTACTCAAAAATTCTCTCCGCACCGGCAATAGCTGCAATGGCATTGTTAAACTGCTGTGAAACCTGAGTTATCGGCTGTGAAAAGTTCCTTGAGTTTGTAAGGAAAGCCACAATTCCGCCCGGTGTCATAAAGCCCTTTACGGCAAGCATACCGCCCAGAGCCGCCGTAATGGCGTAGTTTACATAAGAGAGGTTGTTCATAAGCGGCATAAGAATACTCGCAAAGGTATTGGCACCCGTTGAAGCCTTACGAAGCTCCTCATTTATCTGTGTGAAATGCTCAGTAACCTCTTCCTCATGGTTGAACACCTTAACAACCTTTTGACCCTCGATAGTCTCCTCGATATAGCCGTTTACCTCGCCCAATTCCTTTTGCTGCTTTTTGAAGTAATACGAGCTCTTTTTACCGAGCACCTTTACAAGGAAAATCATAAAGACAACCATCAGCACAACAAGAATAGTTAATTTCCAACTATAATAGAGCATAACGCAAAATGAGCCGATTATGGTAATCGAAGAAGATATAAGCTGTGTAAGTCCCTGACTCAAAAACGCTCTTAATGACTCAACGTCGTTTGTGAAACGGCTCATAATTTCGCCGTTCGGTCTTGAATCGAAAAAGTTTATCGGCAAATCCTCTACCGAGTCAAACAAATCCTTTCTCAAATTCCTAAGCGTTTTCTGCGTAAGGTAAACCGAGCATCTCGACTTGCCGTAGGAAGCTCCTGCACCGATTATCGCAGCGCACACAAGCATTATGAGTATCTTTGTAATGGGCTTGAAAAGTGCCCATGAAAACTCCTGACCTACCGCAGGAATGAGCAAATCGTCAACTATCGGCTGAATGAAAACCGAAGCCATAACGGTTGCAACAGAGCTGATTATAACAAACACAATCATTCCGACAAGCAGGCTTTTCTGCTTACCGATATACTTTATAAGCCTCTTTACCGTTCCCTTTGTATCGGACGGCTTGTGCGTATGTGCCGAATTATTAGGTCCATGCATTATTGCTCACCTCCGACTTCATCAAAATCATCCGTGCCCTTTTGCTGAGAGGTATATACGTCACGGTAAATTTCATTTCTTTCAAGAAGCTCCTCATGTGTTCCGATATCGTTTACAGTACCGTTATCAAGAATGATTATCTTGTCGCAATCGGAAATTGAAGAAACTCTCTGTGCGATTATAATTTTAGTGGTATTAGGAAGACTCTCCCTCAAGCCCTGTCTGATTCTTGCATCGGTAGCGGAGTCAACCGCACTTGTCGAGTCGTCAAGAATAAGTATCTTAGGCGATTTCAAAATTGCTCTTGCGATACAAAGCCTTTGCTTCTGTCCTCCCGAAACGTTTACACCGCCTTGACCGAGATCGGTTTGGTATCCGTCGGGGAATGAGGAAACAAATTCGTCCGCATCTGCAATTTTACAAGCGTTGCGAAGCTCCTCGTCGGTTGCATTTTTATTGCCCCAACGAAGATTGTCTGCAATCGTTCCCGAGAAAAGAACGTTTTTCTGTAACACCATACCGACATTCTCTCTCAACGAGTGCAATTTGTACTTCTTAACATTTTCGCCGCCGACCAAAACTTCGCCGTCGGTTACATCATAAAGTCTTGCAATCAACTGAACAAGTGAAGATTTCGAACTGCCCGTTGCCCCCATAATTCCGACCATCTCGCCGCTGTTAATCTTAAACGAAGCGTTGTTTATGATGTCCTTGCCCTCATTGTAGCTAAACGATACGTTCTTAAATTCAACGCTTGCGTCCTTGAGTGTTTCAAGTGCGTTTTCGGGGTCTTTGATATCGGGCTCTTCATCGAGCACCTCCGCAATACGCTTTGCGCTTGCTTCCGACATAAACAGCTGTGCAACCATTGCGATCGTCATAAGGAAGCTCATAATAATCTGCATAATATAGGTAAATATCGCCGTGAACTCGCCGACGAGTAAAGAGCCGTTTGCGATAACCTTTGTCGATACAACAAGCACCGCAAGGATTGTGCAATAAAGCAAAACCATCAACAGAGGCTCGCCGAGTATCATAAGCTTTTCCGCATATATAGAAGCGTTGTAAAGGTCATCGTTTGCGGCTTTGAACTTTTTCTTTTCGTAATCTGTTCTGACAAACGACTTAACAACTCTTATATTTGTAAGGTTTTCCTGTATGGAAGCGTTAAAGCCGTCGAATTTTTTGAGCATAGCCTTAAAGCGTTTAATTAAAATCGGTCCTGCAATTGCAAGTACAATTAAAATTATCGGAAGTACAACGCCGAACACACTTGTAACGTCCTTGCTCTTTTTAATACATATAGCCAATGCCGTAACAAGCATTATCGGTGCTCTGAACAAGCCTCTTATAAGCATTAAAAACGTGTTCTGCACCGTTGTTATATCGGTTGTCGTCCTTGTGATAAGCGACGCCGTCGAAAATCTGTCAATATTCGAGAATGAAAACGTCTGCACCTTTTCAATGAGTGCGTTTCTGATGCCTGCGCCGAAGCCCATGCCTGCAACCGAGGCAATTCTTGCCGCCATAGCTCCGCAGAAAAGCGAACACAATGCGAATGTAAGCATCTTTCCGCCGAGTGCAAGTATCGTTTGAATCGACTCCTGCTGTGCAACGGGGTCGGTCGTTCCCGTCAAGCGTATTGTTTCGACAATATCCGCCATAACCTGCGGAATAAGCAGCTCAAATATAACCTCGCCCACCATAAGCAAGGGCGAAAGGAGCGTATAGAAAATATATTTTTTTGCGTATTTAAGCAGCTTTATCATCAAATATCCCCTCCGTTCTTATCCGATTCGGACCTTGTGCAGCATTTTGCACACTCCGTTGATGACAGATTATTATAAATCCTGTCAAGGTACTCCTTGAGCGTCGCAAGCTCGTTTTCGTCAAAGTCCGTAAACATTATTTTGTCAATTTGGTCAAACTTTCGGTGCATTTCCCTTGTCATTTCCCTGCCCTTTTCGGTAAGAGAAATTCTGTTGCACCGCAAATCATTATCATCGGCGATTTTTTCAACAACGCCGTTTTTCTGCATTCTTTTAATTGACACCGCAATAGAAGCCGGAGAAACCTCCAACGCCTTCGCAAGCTCGTTCTGCGTGCATACGCCGTTTTTCTCCAAGAAATCAAGTATCGGCGGCTGACCGAAGTAAACACCGCTGTCCTTGAGCATACTGTGCATTGTAAAACGCTTTACACACTCAAGCTTTATAAAAGAATGGCTCAATTCCTTTAATTCCAACATATCATTTCCTCAAATTAAAAATTAGCCGATTTATATTTAATCGGTTAAGTAATTTTATATCAAATATATTTATATGTCAACACATATTTAATTTATTCAAAAATTGTTAATATTTAATCGATTAACAATTATCCCCCTGCAAAAAAACAGGTTGCAAAAATGCAACCTGTAAATGTAAAAATATTAAACCGTCGTCCTTTTAATATACCTGCTCGGAGTTATCCTCCTCAGTCGGTAACGGCTTTTCGGTTATAATGCTCACTGCGTGCTTTATGGTTTTAACGGTAACATCCGTCTGATCTCCGCCAAACTCGCCGTCAAGCGTAAACGCCGTGGGCTCATCAAAATGAAAATCAATTTTATCGCAATGCCTGAAAGTAACCAGTTTATTCTTTGCCACCGTTTTATGAAGCATATCGTTTGCAAGCGAAAAAAACTCCGCAGGAGATTTGAACATCTCAACGAGTATCAATTCATGTTTTCCGTCGTCAAATTTCACGCCCATATTATGTAACACGGGCATTCCGCCCACGGAATAGGAATTCGAAGCCTCTCCGTAGAAATAGTCGCCCTCAAAAACCTCTCCGTCCGCCTCAACTCTTGCGTGATAGCCTTTCATTTTGAAAAACTCTCCGACAGCATTGAGGTAATAAGCGTTTTTGCCGAATATATTTTTAAGCTTTTGACTTGCCGAATAAGAAATAGCCGTGAAATTGCCGAAGCCCGCAACATAAACGAAGGTCGTATCGCCGAAAACACCCATATCAACGGGTCTCGGCTCGCCGTTTATTATGTTTTCAACCGCTTTTTCAACCTTTGTCGGAATTCCTACGGAATGTGCGAAGTCATTTGTCGAGCCCATAGGTATATAGCCTATCGGAATATCCTTTTCAAGCTCCATCACTCCGCAAACCGTCTCTTTAAGCGTACCGTCGCCGCCGACGCATACTATAAGGTCAAACTCTCTGCCTCTTTTTCTGACAATTTCATAAGCGTTTTCATCTTTTCGTGTATATACCGAAGTAACGACGAAGCCTGCCTCGCCGAACCTCTCCATCATACCCTTAACATAATGCCTTGCAAGCTTTTTGCCCGAAACGGGATTTACTACAAGGAATAATTTCTTACCCACGGTTTGTGTCATTTTGCCATCTCCTATATTTCGTTAAAAATCAATCTTCTCCGAAATATAATCAACAAGCTCGGATATGGGCATTCTAACCTGCTCCATAGTATCTCTGTCACGAACCGTTACGCAGTTGTCGGCAGGAGTATTTTCGTCGCCGACTGTTTCAAAGTCAACCGTAATGCAGTAGGGTGTACCGATTTCGTCCTGACGGCGATATCTCTTACCGATTGAGCCTGCGTCATCATAGTCAACGTTGAAGTGCTTTGAAAGCTCCTGATAAATCTCATCCGCCTTATCCGAAAGCTTCTTTGAAAGCGGAAGTACGGCAACCTTAAACGGTGCGATTGCCGGATGGAAGTGCATAACAATTCTTGTGTCATTCTTCTCTGCGTCAACAACCTCTTCATCATAAGCCTCTGTAAGAAGTGCAAGGAAAAGACGCTCTACGCCGAGCGACGGCTCGATAACATAGGGAACATACTTTTCGTTTGTTGTCGGGTCAAAATATTCAAGCGACTTACCGCTTGTTTTAATGTGCTGAGTGAGGTCGTAGTCTGTTCTGTCGGCAACGCCCCAAAGCTCGCCCCAGCCGAACGGGAACATATATTCAAAGTCTGTTGTTGCCTTTGAATAGAAGCAAAGCTCCTCGGGATCGTGGTCACGAAGTCTGAGGTTTTCGGGCTTAATGTTAAGAGAGTAGAGCCAATCACGGCAGAAGCCTCTCCAATAGTCAAACCATTCAAGATCGGTACCGGGCTTGCAGAAGAACTCAAGCTCCATCTGCTCAAACTCACGAACACGGAAGATAAACTTACCGGGAGTAATCTCGTTTCTGAAAGATTTTCCGACCTGAGCGATACCGAACGGCACTTTTCTTCTTGTTGTTCTCTGAACATTCTGGAAGTTTACAAAAATACCCTGTGCAGTCTCGGGGCGAAGATAAATCTCGGAAGTCGAATCCTCCGTAACGCCCTGGAAAGTCTTAAACATAAGGTTGAACTGACGAATATCGGTAAAGTTGTGCTTTCCGCAGTTCGGGCAGGGAATATTATGCTCCTCGATGTATGCGCTCAGCTGCTCGTTTGACCAACCTGCAACATTTGTGCCGTCAAATTCTTCGATAAGGTTATCTGCTCTGTGGCGAGTCTTACACTCACAGCAGTCCATAAGCGGATCGGAGAAACCGCCGAGGTGTCCCGAAGCAACCCAAGTCTGCGGATTCATAAGAATTGCGCTGTCAAGACCGACGTTGTATTTGTTCTCTTGGATAAATTTCTTTCTCCAAGCCTTTTTGATGTTTTCTTTAATCTCAACACCGAGAGGGCCGTAATCCCAAGTGTTTGCAAGTCCGCCGTAAATTTCGCTGCCGGGGAAAACAAAGCCTCTTGTCTTACTCAAGGAGACAAGCTTTTCAAGAGTTTTTTCAGTGTTTTTCATCATAGTATCATTCCTTACAGATATAATTAAAAATAGTAACAACTAAGTTTATAATATTAAGCAAAGAATGTCAAGCAAGCAATTGACAAATTCCGCACTCGGTACTATAATATATCCGTTAACAAACGGGCCTGTAGCGCAGCTGGGAGCGCACCACATTCGCATTGTGGGGGTCGTCGGTTCAAACCCGATCAGGTCCACCAAAAGAAAACCCTTGTTCACGGAACAAGGGTTTTTGTTGTATTCGGTAAACCTAATGTAAGGAAAGGGCTTGCCTCTGCCGAACGAATTAGCAAATATATTACTGCTTTCGGGTGCTATCTAATTTGAAAAAATTATGCGACCGTAGGGACAGCCCTTGCGGCTGTCCGTAACAAATTACATATAAAATCAAGGCAACGGACAACCGCATTTTCAGCCTCCCTTGTGTAAAGGGAGGTGCCGAACGAACGTGAGGCGGAGGGATTGTGAACAAAATTCACAGTCAGCCTCAATGCATAGTGTAATAAGATAGTATACAGGTTGTGTAAGGACATAGTATACAGTTTTGAAAAAGCGGACAGCCGCAAGGGCTGTCCCTACGGGTTGTGGGTATATTTTAATGTGATTTAAGCCATAAATCATCATAATTCAACAATAATCTAACGGTGGCAGCAAGCCACCGCCCTACCGTGAAAAATTAAATATTAAGGTTTATATACGGCTTTTATCTGATTTAAAAATTTGTTGAAACAAAGGCTCCTTTGTAAAGGGAGCCCTTGTTTTTCACAGAAAAATGACTGAGGGATTTTAGACAAAATGACAGCTCACGGAAAATCCGTCGGCTGTGACTTAACTTTATCTAAGTATATCAATCCATTTATCGTTGTCTTTCCGCTGTATGTATTCTTGGATATTATCATCGCAAAACACATCAATCATTTTATCAAAGCTTTCGGCAAGCTTCATAGTTTTTAATGTTTCGAGTTTTGTCCAAAACACCTTACCTTCGTCGGATGACTTTAATGTTCCGGAATATTCATCGGTTTTGAAAAGTAAAACCACATATCGTTTATTTTTATTTACTTCCCACCATTTAATGCCGCATAATTTAGGATTTTTTATGATAAGTCCCGTTTCTTCTTTTACTTCCCTGATAACAGAATCAACAAACGATTCTTGTTTTTCGATATGACCACCGGGGAAAGTAATGCCGCCCCAAGCTTTGTTGGTTTTATCTTGAACCACAACATTACTGTTGTTATCATAAATCATACACATATTAGTTAATTCGATTTTTTCGTATTTGCTCATAATGATACCCTGAATTAAGAAATTAGTTATATTTTTTTAATTATATCATGCGTGTAAAAAGATGTCTATGTTATGATTTTGTGCTCGAGTTAAGTGCTGCAATCAAAAACAAACCTTATAATATGAACAAATTTGCCAAAAATGGACTATTGAGTTCGAGTCTCTCCCCTTCAATTTCATTCGCTAAAAAAGAAAAAGCACAAAGATAATTCCTTGTGCTTCTTCTGGCGCGGAAGGAGAGACTCGAACTCTCGCGCCGGTTTCCCGACCTACGCCCTTAGCAGGGGCGCCTCGTCACCAACTTGAGTACTTCCGCAGGTAACTTTGTTAAAAGTTATTCATTTTTGAACAAACGCTATACGGTTTCCCGTATAGCATCTGTCTTTTATGGCGGAGAGAGTGGGATTCGAACCCACGGTACGTTGCCGTACGACGGTTTTCAAGACCGTTCCGTTATAACCACTTCGGTATCTCTCCATAGAGCGTTACTAATGTTACCATATTCTACGCCTTTTGTCAATTGAAAAATTATTTATTTTTATTTTTCCCCTTGATTACGCTCCAATATTCCTTTGCCGCCTGCTCGTTTTTGTTCTCGCCGGGTACATAATACTGCGCATCTTTTATCACGTCGGGCAAGTATTGCTGCTCAACATAATGATTCGGATAGCCGTGGGGATACAAATAAAACTGCCCCTTATTCTTATTATCCTCGCCGTCATAGTGCATATTTTGAAGCTGACGGGGTATTCTTCCGAAATTCCCGTTCTGAACGTCCGCCATAGCCGCATTTATTCCCAAATATGCGGAATTCGACTTTGGAGAATTGCACACCAATACAACAGCGTCCGCAAGCGGTATTCTCGCCTCGGGCAAGCCGACCTGCAACGCAATATCAACCGCCGCTTTTACAATCGGAATTATTTGCGGATACGCAAGTCCTACATCCTCGCACGCACAGACCATAAGCCGCCTTGTGGCCGACGCCAAATCCCCTGCCGTAAGCAATCTTGCAAGATAGTGCAGCGCCGCATTGGCATCTGACCCTCTCATCGACTTTTGATAAGCCGAAATAACGTCATAGTGCTCGTCGCCGTCTTTATCATATCTAAAAGAATTTTTCTGCGTAAGCGTCTCAATGGTTTCAAGGTCTATATCTTTTTTGCCGTCCTTGACATTTGCGGAAAGATAAGAAAGCTCGACAAAATTCAGCGATTTTCTGACATCGCCGCCGCAAGCCGAAGCAATGTGCTCATACACACCGTCCTCTATATTCGCTTCAATTCCGCTTTCAGAAGCTAAAAATTCAAAGCCTCTTTTAACAGCGGGAACAACCTCATCCGCCGTTACCGACTTGAACTCAAACACGGTTGAACGGCTGAGCACAGCGGAATAGACATAGAAATACGGGTTTTCCGTTGTCGAGGCAATCAGCGTTATAGCACCGCTTTCAATATATTCGAGCAGGGACTGCTGCTGTTTTTTATTAAAATACTGAATTTCGTCAAGATAAAGCAAAATGCCGTTCGGTGCGGCAAGTGTATCAAGCTCCGCAACGATCTCCTTTATATCGGAAATCGAAGCATTTGTGCCGTTGAGCTTATGCAATTTTCGGTTGGTCTTTTTTGCGATTATCCTCGCAAGCGTAGTCTTACCCGTACCCGACGGGCCGTAAAATATCATATTCGGCAGAATGCCCGATTCAACAATATTTCTCAAAGGCATACCCTCAGCAAGAAGATGCCTTTGACCTACCATTTCTTCAATTTTCTCGGGTCTTATTCTGTCCGCTAAAGGTGATGACATATTTTACTCTCCGAAAATTATTTTGCGAACCTCAGCCGTATTTTCGACTATATATTCCGCTTCGTGTTCCATAAATTCTTCTCTTGAGCCGAAGCCGTAAAGCACCGCCACGGTCTTTATTCCTGCGCCCTTTGCGCCGTCAATATCAAATTTTCTGTCGCCTACCATCAACGCTCTTGCTTTATCGGTGCAGCCAAGCTCCTGCAAGGCATTGTTGATAATAGCCGTCTTTCCCGACTCCTTGTTGTCAAAAAGCGTACCGCCGACATAGTCAACGTACTCCGAAAGTCCGTTTACCTCTAACATTTTTTTAATAAACACCGTGGGCTTTGAGGAAGCTGTGGCTATCTTTATTCCCTTTTCGTGAAGCTCTTTCAGAAGCTCGGGAATACCGTCATAAAAGCTCGCCTCAAGATAGCCCTTTTCGCTGTATCTCTCACGGTACTTTTTAATCATAAAATCTATCTCATCGCCGTCGTAGCCGAAAAGCGTCTTAAAGCTCTCATATAACGGAGGACCGATAAACTTTCTAAGGATATCTCTGTCGGGCGCATCCTTTCCGTCCTGCTCAAAGGCATATATCAAGCTGTTAAATATGCCCTCGGAGGAATCGACAAGCGTTCCGTCAAAGTCAAAAAGCACCGCATCAAACCTGTTTTTCATCTTTCACCTCAAGAAATTTTTGCAAGATTTATAATCTTTTCGTCATATCCGTCTGCGCTCTGCGTATAGAAACAAACCGTCTCGTTTGTCGGGCAGAACAGATTGTAATGCACCGAAAAATCCGAATCCGCAAAGGGTTTCGCCTTTTTCGTCTGTGTATTGTAAATATAAATCTGATAGTCCGTTGCATTTGTAACAGTACCCGCAAGGACAACATACTTGCCGTCGGAGGTTATTGCAAACTGCGACGGATTCATTTTGAAATCGGGAAGCTCAATAACGCTGTCGTCGTAGGTCGTGTAAATTCTTCCGTCCTCCTTGCAGAGAATATAATCGCCGCTTCTGATATATTCCTCGCCGTACTGTGCGAAAAACTCCGAAACCGTAGTCTGCGTGCCGTTGAGATATTTCACAAACTCAAATCCGCCGTTCGTAGCCCTAACGAATATAAATCCGCCGTCCTCGGTAGGCTTTGCATATGTATCAAGTACGCCCTTTACAGCCTCGCTCTCGCCCTTTGGCGTCTTTACATAAATATCCGTCGCCGCCCCGAGCGTATCATAAGACCTTGCCGAGAAAAACGGAATATTTCCCGTAGCACTTGAAAGCTCTTTATCCGTTACCCTGCTGAAATCAGAACGCATTGCGCCGTTTATATCAAGCGTACGGTTGTTTTCAATGAAAAATCTTGAAACAGACGAGCCGTCTCTCGAAATATAATAAGCTTCCTCCCAAACGGGATTTATCGAATATACATTTTTAATATCGGTGTTCGCAAGCATAAGCAATTTTCCGTCTTTTTCGTAGCCTGCCGGAAGATTTGTAATTTTAACAAGCATAAAATCATAGATATAAACATCCTCCGAGCTTGCAGAAGTAAACACGCCGAAGCCTGCAAATTTACCGTCTCGCTCGACATAATGCACCTTTACGGGAATTTGCTGACCGCTTAACGGAACGCTGACATCCATTGTGCCCGTTTCCTCGATTTGAGCGTATTCCGTGCCGTTGAACTCATAGAAAACAATTCCGCCTGCCGAGTCTGCGGTATAAACAATTTTGTCGATACCCGTTGTAACATAAGGCATAGCAAGCGACTTTTCGGAAAGCGTTATGCTCTTCAAATCCTTAACGTCATCTTTGATAATCGACGGTTCATTTCTCGACGCAACCGTTTTGAAATAGAACACAATAACGCAGACAACCGCCGCTAACGCTACCGCCGCAAGCAAGCCCGTGCGAATTGATTTTTTCATCTCATTTTTTTCTTCCTGTGTGCGTTTAGTTTTCTCAGCCAATTTATATCATCCTTTCGGTAATATCTCCGATAGTTATTATACTATCTGACATATTAAAATGCAAGTGAACGAAAAGTTAATATTTTATCTGTACAAATACAGAAATAGCGACTATAATATTGTTGCTCTTAAAAATAAAGTATCGGAGGATACAAATGATAAAATTTATTGAAATTATTAAGGTAATCATTCTCGGTATCGTCGAGGGAATTACCGAATGGCTGCCTATCAGCAGTACAGGTCATATGATACTCATTGACGAGTTCATAAAGTTGGATGTTACCCCCGAATTCAAGGATATGTTTTTCGTTGTAATTCAATTCGGCGCAATCATTGCCGTTATAGCACAGTTTTGGAATAAGCTTTGGCCTTTTGGCTACAAGGAGCACAAAATCGTCATTAAAAAATCCATTTTCAATATGTGGTTTCACGTTATAGTTTCGTGCCTGCCCGCCGCAATAATCGGCGTGCCGTTTGACGACTTTTTCACGGCGCATCTTTATAACTATGTCGTTGTTGCCATAGCTCTTATTGTATTCGGTATCGCATTTATAATTATCGAAAACAGAAATAAATCCATAACGCCTAAAATCAATTCAATTTCGGCAATCGACTATAAAACAGCGTTTATAATCGGTCTTTTCCAGCTTATCGCCGCAATTTTCCCCGGTACATCCCGTTCGGGTGCGACAATAGTCGGTGCATTGCTCATCGGCGTTTCAAGGACAGTTGCCGCAGAATACACCTTCTTCCTCGCAGTCCCCGTTATGATGGGCGCAAGTGCGTTAAAGCTTGTGAAATACGGACTTAACTACACCGTAGCCGAGGTTGTGTATCTCGGACTCGGAATGATAGTCGCATTTACGGTTTCTTGGTTTGTAATAAAGTACCTTATGGCATACATCAAAAAGCACGATTTCAAGGTGTTCGGCTGGTACAGAATAGTCCTCGGCGTTATCGTTCTCGGCTATTTCGCAGTAAAAACAATGCTTAAAAAATAAAAAACAAGAAATAAAAAACATCGGTATTCAAATTGAATACCGATGTTTTTGTTTTATTAAGCAGAAATTCTGTCAAGCACCTTGATAATTTTCAAGCAATTCCTTATAGAAATCGACAGCAAGATAAATTTTATCAATGCTTATGTTTTCATTCTCGCCGTGTACAGAGCCGTACTGCTGTGAATCAATATCGATAGGCGCAAATCTGATAACTGCGTCGGAAAGATCTGCAAATCTTCTTGCGTCCGTTCCTGCCGGAAGAATAAAGGGTGCAGCAGCCGCATAATCGAATATTTTTTCAACAGTTTTCTTTATGTACTTGTAGCCGTCGCTGTCAAGCGAAGCAGGTCTGTAATACTCGTTGTCGGACTCACGAACGGTAAATTCAACGCCGTGCTTTTCCGCCATTTCCCTCAATGCGTCCAAGTCCTTTTCAAAGTCCTTGTCGTTAATGCATCTCAAAAAGGCCTCGGCTGTGCAAGTGCCGTCGGCAGCGGTTGAAAGATTCTTAAAGGTACAGCCCGTTCCGAGCATTTCTCCTGCCGCTGCGTTGAGCTTAGGCATAAGCTTTACCAAAAGACCCGAGAAAAGCCACAAATTCTTGAAAATAAACTTCATCGGAAACTGCATATGCGGAGCAAGTGATTGGAACATACCACGAACCTCGGGATGAAGTCTGCGAATAAACGGCTTTTCCTCATCAACCTCTGTGATGAACGCCGCCATTCTCATAACGGGAGTTTTGTGGTTGCCTGCAAGTCCTGCGTGACCCTGCAAATTCTTTGCAACAAGGTCAGCCGTGCATCTTCCCTTTTCGTGAACAGCCATCATAGCGCATTTTTTGCTGATGCCTGCCATAGGCGGATCTATTACCGCGCCGCCCTCGTCGATTATCCAATCAAAGGTTATGTTATTCTTATTGAAATATTCAAGTGCCAAAACAGCACCGTCGCCGCCGATTTCCTCATTGTGAGCCGAGAAGAGATAAACGTTTACGGGGAACTCAAAGCCCTCCTCCAAAAGTTCCTCTATCGCCGTAAATTCAGCGAATAAAGGTGTTTTTGTGTCAACCGTTCCTCTGCCCCAAAGCTTGCCGTCCTTGATTACTCCGCCGAAGGGCTCTTCCTGCCAATCGCCTGTTGCGTCAACAACGTCATGGTGTGACATAACCATAACATTTGCGTTTTCGTTCTTACCCTTGAGCTTGTACAAATACGCATCGTCGCCGAGTATGGTAAGCTCTGCTTTTTCCGACATCAACGGGAATAATTCTTTGATAACCTCACGAAGCTTTATAAACTCCTCAGGCTCAAAGCTGTCTTTTTTTGATATGGTTTTGCACCTTATCATTTCGGCAAGACGTTTGCCGTAATACATATCTCTTTCCTCAACGAAAAGGTTTTTATTATTATTCACTTATTTTCTCCTTCTTGTCGCCTGCCGCCTTAATTGTATCAAGAACCTCTTTCTCTTTATAGAAAGTAAGCACAATGATAGCAAGCAAGCAAAAAGCTCCGCCTGCAACCGCTGTAAGCTTAAGTCCGAGCTTGCCGACATTCTCGCCTGCCGCCGCACCGATAACAACAAGTGACGGTACAATCATTATAGCGAGCGAGTTACCCATTTTAACGATAAAGCTCTTTGCCGCACCGAAAATACCCTCTTGGTTTACGCCCGAGGTAACGGTATCGTACTGAATAATATCAGCCATCATAGCGTTCGGAAGCACGTTGAGTACAGCGAACGGGAACGATACGAACAATGCGAAAATACAAGCCAATACAAGCTTGTTGCCCGTGAGCATATCGCTGAAGCAGATAACAACCTCTGCGATTGAGAACACTATACAACCCAAGATAATCGGGAGCTTTTTGCCTTTCTTCTTCGCAAACTTGTTTACAAACGGATACATAAGCAATGAGCCTGCGATTGAAATTGCAAGAATCAAAACCGAATTTTCCTCGGGAAGTCCCATAAGTTCGGTAACATAGTACATAATGCAAGCCTGGAAGAACGCCATACCGGTATTCTCCAAAAGCTGACCTAAGGTTACAATCTTGAAATGCTTATTCGAGAAAGCGTGCTGAAGCGACTCTTTCAATGTAATGTTCGGAATTACCGAATGAACATAGTCCTTTTCTTTGATTGTAAATGCAGGTATCAAAAGCAAAACAATACCTATTACAGTGTAAATTCCGAAAGTCGCTCTCCAAGCCGAGAGTGTTTGCACGCCTGCCGATTTGAAGCCATTTACAATCAACGGAGTAACATAACCGAGAGCGCTGCCCGTTACAAAGAACAATGAGCTGATTGTGTATGCGTTGACTCTCATCTTGCCGTCCTGAACAAGCTCGGGAATAAGCGCAGTATGAGGAATCATATACAATGTGAAGAAGAAATAATATCCCCACATAAATATTGCAATCCAAACGGCGTTCCAACCGCTGACTGTGTTAAGCGGAACAACAAACATAAGCAAGGCACTCAAGCCAAACGGAATTGCCGCCTTCTGCATAAGCGGAATTCTTCTGCCGTTCTTGTTCTTGCTCTTGTCGGATTTCGATGCAATCAACGGGTCTGTAACAGCGTCGATAATGTGTCCGACAGCTTTAATCAAGCCGATAATCGTGAGAACGCCCAATACAATTCTGCCCTGCGGAATTAAATTAGGAATTCCCGACGCCTTTGACGGCTGATAAAAATAGATAAGATAGTTGTTGAGCATGGTTGTAAAAAGACCTACTGCAAACTGCGGAAGGCACAATCTTACAAGTAATTCTGTATTAACCTTTTTCATTTTTAAGACCTTGTATCCTCTTTAATATATCTTAATGCGCAAACGTCATCGCCCTTTGCAATGCATTTAGGCAAATCAAGTCTTGCGTCAAAGCAGCTGCCTATTCCGTGGTCGCCGCACATAGCAATATCGCACAATTTTGCGATTTGCTCATCAGAGCAGCCTGCCTTCTGCCAAGCCTTTACCAACGGACAGTAATGGAAATCAAGATACAAGGTATCGTCTGTGCTCTCAACGAGATCCATCTCGAATACCCATCTTGCTGCCTTTGTGAACAATGTTTTCTTCAAGCCCTTCAAGCTCTTTGTTCCGCCTGCTTTTACAAGGTCAGAGCCCTGCGACAATCCGCATCTTGTAATAGCTGCCGAAGCAAACTCTTCTGCGTCAAGTCCACGCTTTTCGGCCTCATCAGTCAAAAGATATAACCAAAAAGCACGGTGCTCAAGCTGTTCACGCACTTTTACGATAATCTTATTCTTGATTTTTGCCTCATTTACGATTTTTGACATGTTTTTCCCCTCTCAAATGCCACTGAATACTTTTGTTTTGAAAAATGACGTTTTTCAACAAAATTTCATTAAACCATCGCTTTTTCATAGAACAATTCGATTATTATACAGCATTTTTCGAGGAATTTCAATAGCAATTACATATTGTTGCATATTTTTTGGGAAATTAGGTAAAAAAATTATACTATTTTACCAAATCATGCAATTTGTCTATGATTTCATAAGCCTTGCGACACATTCTACATGCACTGTTCTCGGGAAGAGATCGACGGCTGTTAATTTTTCGACCTTATAACCTAATTCTTCAAACAATTTGCAGTCCCTTGCAAGCGTCGCAGGGTCGCAGGAGACATAGACAACTCTGTCGGGTAACATATTGCAAACTGTTTCCACAAGCGAAGCCTCACAGCCCTTTCTCGGTGGGTCAAGCACAATAACGTCGGGCCTGATTCCCTTTTCCTTGAGCATCTTCGCCGCTTCGGCAGCGTCGGCACAGTAAAATTCTGCGTTCTTTATACCGTTAATTTCAGCGTTGACCCTTGCATCTGCAACAGCCTGTCTGATTATCTCGACTCCGATTACCTCTTTGCAGCCGCCGGCCATTGAAAGTCCGATAGTTCCTGCACCGCAGTACATATCCAAAAGCGTTTCCTCGCCTGTCAGCGAAGCGTATTCCCTCGCTCTCTCATAAAGCCTTTGTGCCTGTGCGTGATTTACCTGATAGAACGAAAGCGGAGAAAGTCTGATTTTAACGCCGCACAATTCATCGTAAATATAATCGTCGCCCCAAAGCGTTTTACAGGCTCTGCCGAGTATAACATTCGTTTTATCCTTGTTTATATTTATTACAACGCTTTTTATATCGCTTATAACGAGCAGGCGTTCAAGAAGCTTATCCTTTTTCGGCAAGAAATCGGAATTTACGACAAGGCACACCATAATTTCCTTTGATACCGCACCCTGTCTTATGTAAATGTGCCTGATTATACCCTTGCCCGTTTCGGGATTATAAACGGAAATTCCGTATTCGACAATCCATTTTCTTATTATCTTAACTATGTCGGAAAATATATCCGGCTGTAAAGCACAATGCGGACAATCTATAATTCGGTGCGTATGAGAAGCATAAAAGCCGATTTTAAGTCTGCCGTCAAAGCCGACAGGATATTCAGCCTTGTTGCGATAGCCTGTAATTGACTCTGCACCTATCATTTCGTCTATTTTCTTGTCAATTCCGCCGAGACGTAAAAAAGCATTTTCCACCTTTTGACGCTTCATTTCAAGCTCTGCGCCGTATTTTATATGCCTGAATGCACAGCCGCCGCACGAATCAGAAGCCTCGCAATCGGAGTCCGTTCTGTCCTTAGACGGCTTTAATATTTTAACGGCCTTGCCTATCGCATAGGTCTTTTTAGCCTTGATAATATGTACCAAAGCCTTATCTCCTACAACTGCGCCGCTTACGAACACAGCCATTTTGTCGTAGTGTCCGACACCGCTGCCCTCCGAGGAAAACGACTCGATTTGCAGCTCTATTTCTTGATTTTTTACAAGGGACATATATTTCTCCTATCTCAAAAAAACGGACAGAAGCCCTCGGCTGAGTGTTCATAAGGAAGAATTGGTTTCTTACATAAAAATCCGTTATGCTTTTTCGGCATAAAATAATTTTTATAGCTACGAAGCTGCCTTATTAACGCTCAGCCTTTGCCTCTGTCCGTTGTATTTTATCTGCCCAAATATCCGCTCGGGTTTACTCTTGTTCCGTTGACATAGACCTCAAAGTGAAGATGAGGACCTGTAACGTTACCCGTAGAGCCGATATTTCCGAGCTGCTGACCTGCCGATACCTGCTGCCCTGCCGATACCTTCAGCGAGCCCCTTATCATATGCGCATATCTCGTCTGCAAGCCGTTGCCGTGGTTGATGAGAACATTATAACCCCAGCTCGGATGATAGCCTGCCGAAACGACCGTACCCGAAGCCGCCGCAACAACCGGACAGCCTGTACTGTTTCCGCCGGGCTTAACGATGTCGATCCCGCCGTGAAGCCTGCCGTGCCTGTAGCCGAAGCCCGAGGATACGCTGTAAGCGCCGATTGCGGGCCATATGAACTTGCCGCCGTAGGACTGAACTGTTCCGTAATTCTTGATGCTGCCGTAACCCGAGGAATACGTCTTTGAGCCGACCTGTATCTTCTCGTCAACAGCTTCCTTAGTGGTAACTCTCGAAACCTCCTTCGACGAAACTCTTACGCCGTCGATATACGTTACAAGCTCTGTTATCTGCTGCTCGCCGTTTTGACCCTTTGTAACCGTCTTGCTCGTTCCCTTATACATACTTGAGTTTTCGACCTTAACGGTGTTATAAGGAATAGAAACTGTTCTGACCTCGGTCTTTGTAACCTGAACTCGTACAAAATTTACCTCGCTTGAAATAAGAACACGGTCGCCCACATGAATTTTTTCATTCAAGCCGGGATTTAATTCGAACAGCTTTGCGGTTGAAATACCGTATTTCTGCGCAATTCCCGAAACCGTATCGCCGGAAGCGACAGTATAATAAACCGCTTCGCTTTTCTTTGAGTTAAGCTTTTCGCTCAAACGGTCCGCACCCCAAACGGTGTTATCGTCGTCGGGATAAAGTCCCTGAACATACTCAATATTCTCAACGAAGCTCACAATTGCATTGCTGTCACCTGCATCATAGCTTGTAAGAATATTGTCGAAAACCGTCGTAGCGTCCGTCTCATTTTTAACGGCACACAAAAACTCTCCGTCAATATAAATTCCGCAGGCGTTTGTAATATTCTTGTTGGAATACTCGATAATCTTATCGCAAATAGCCTCGGAGTCCTTCATATTATTGAGCTTAACGGGCACAATCTTATACTGTGCACTCTTTATGAGAGACTCGCCGTCATTTGCCGCAATAGCAGTTTTAAGCCTTTCCGTAGCCTTATCCTCTGCGTCAAGGTAAACCGATTCCGAGCCGACATAGCCTATATCGGCATTGTTGTAGGTTATTTTAAGAGCCAAATTCATACTGCTCCAATAGCGTATCGTTGCGATTAAAATAACAAGCGCCGCAACGGGTGCAACAATGTTCGTGAAAAACGAGAACACTATTCCGTGACGCTGAAAAGCCTTTTTTACATAGGTCTTGAAGGTGGCTGCCGCCTCATTCCTGTCCTGCTTAAACAGGGAAACGAGCTTTCCGAAAACACGCTTAATATCGCCGAAAAGCTCCTTGATTTCGGAATTCATATGCCTTGCCGAGCTTAACACAAGCTTATCGACAACGACGAAGGCCGCAAACAACACGGCAGACAAAGCCTTGACGGGCTTCATAACAAGCTTGCCGAGCCATTTGAAAAACCTTGTCACATACCTTGCGGTAAACAGGCCGAGAATATATAGTTTTTTATAAATTAAATCAAACATAATATCTCCGTGAAAATCAACTTCAATTATAATAGCCAAACTTACGATAACGATTATTATATCACATTTTTACCGCAATTTCAAGCAAAGGCTTACGAGCCGTAGCTATCCTTGAATAATGTATCGACCTGCCTGCGCAGCCTTCTGTTTTCCTCGCTCGACAGATCCTTGTCCCTTGCAATTACATTTTGAGCGCAACTTTGTGCCGCCATAAGCAAATGCGTATCCGTCATAACGTCCGCAAGTCTCAATTTCGGCAGACCGTGCTGTCTTTTTCCGAAGAAATCTCCGGGACCTCTCATTTCGAGGTCAACATTCGCAATCTTAAAGCCGTCCGAGGTCGAGCACATTGTGTCAAAACGCTGTTTTGCCTCTTCTCCCTTTGCGTCGGAGACAAGAACGCAGGTTGATTTTTCACTGCCTCTGCCGATTCTTCCCCTCAGCTGATGGAGCTGAGAAAGCCCGAAGCGTTCGGCGTTTTCAATGACCATAATCGCCGCATTCGGCACGTCAACTCCGACCTCGATTACAACCGTCGCTATAAGCAACTGAATTTCGCCCGAGGAAAATTTACGCATAACCTCATCCTTTTCACGAGGCTTCATTTTTCCGTGAAGCAAGCCCAATTTGTAATTCGCAAACTCACTCGACGACAATTTTTTATAGTATTTTTCAGCACTTATCAAATCGTTATCAATTTCGCCCTCCTCGACAAGCGGACAGACAATGTATCCTTGCAGTCCTGCGTCAAGGTGTTTTTTAATATACTTATATATTCTTTCGTGATAGCTTGTGTTAACGCAAAAGGTCTCGACATCTTTTCGTCCGGGCGGCAGTTCATCAAGCACCGAAACGTTCAAGTCACCGTACATAATCATAGCGAGCGTTCTCGGTATCGGAGTTGCCGACATAACGAAAATATGCGGATTGTCGCCCTTTGCGGCAAAAGAGGAACGCTGTGCCACGCCGAAGCGGTGCTGCTCGTCGGTTATTACAAGACCGAGCCTGTTAAACTCAACATCCTCCTGAATTAAGGCGTGAGTGCCGATAATAAGCTTAGTTTCTCCGCTTGCAAGCCTTTGCTTTGCAAGATTTTTTTCGGATTTTTTCATACTTCCTGTGATAATATCAACGGTTATATCCGTATCCTTGAAAAACTTTTCAAAGGTTCTCAAATGCTGCTCTGCAAGCACCTCCGTAGGTGCCATCATAGCACATTGCCACCCGTTTTTTACGCAGGTATAAATAAGCGCCGCCGCAACCGCCGTTTTACCCGAGCCGACGTCGCCCTGCAAAAGCCTGTTCATAGGCTCGCCCGATTTCATATCGTCAATCGCTTCCCCGACAGCTTTTACCTGTGCCGAGGTCGGAGAAAACGGCAAATGCGAAAAGAATTCCTCCGAAAAATCTTTCTTTACAACGCACTCTGTTTTGAGCGTTTGTGTTTTGCTTTTAAGAGACAAAAGACCGAGCTGTAAAATGAACAGCTCTTCAAAAATAAGCCTGTTTCTTGCTTTATCCAACGCTTCATAGCTTTCGGGGAAATGAATGTTGCGTATCGCAAAATCAAGTGAGCAAAGTGAATTTTCGGCAATTATCTCTCTCGGCAGACTCTCGGGAATTTCCTCGATTGAGTCAAGCGCATTTTTCACACATTTTGCAATAAGCTTTGAATTAAGCCCTGCCGTCTGCGGATAAACAGGCTTTATGCCCGCTTGTTCGCTCACGCTTGAAAACACGGGAGACGCCATTTCCCTGCCGCCGAATTTAGACTGCGTTATCTTGCCGAAGAAATAGTATTCCTCGCCGCTTTTGAGCATATTCGGTATGTATTTATTATTAAAAAAGGTCAGATTTATAAGTCCCTGACCGTCGGTAATGCTCGTTTTATAGAGCGTTGTTCCGCCGGGAATACGAATTTTTGACGGCGTATCGCACACAATGCCCTTTACGCAAATATTCGTATCAAACGGAGCTTCTCTGATGGGATAAACAGCGCTCCAATCCTCATAGGCTCTCGGATAAAAGCGCAAAAGAGCACCGACAGTGCCGACGGAAAGCCTTTGAAAAGCCTCCGCCCTTGCGCTGCCGACGCCCTTTAAGTATTTGATGTCGGTTGAAAAATTCATACTATCACTCTACCGATATAATGAAATAATACACGGGTTGTCCGCCCGGAATTACATTTATTTCTATATTCGGAAATCTCTCCGAAAGTCTTTCGCTCAAACGCTTTGCCGTCGTCTCGTCTGTTTCCTCGCCGTAATAAACGGTAATGAACGACGCATTGTATTTTTTAGCCAAGCGTCTTGCGGTACGGTATGCGGCGTTTACAATATCATCCTCAACAAGAGTGATTTTGCCGTCCTCCATACCGAGAATTTGACCCTTTTTAATCTTCTGACCGAACGCCTCGCTGTCCCTTGCGGCAAACGTAACCTGTGCCGTGTGAACAGCCTCGGCAGCCTTCATCATATTCAAAAGATTATCCTCAACATCCTCTGTTTCCGAGAAATTGAGCATTGCGCTGACTCCCTGTGTGAGAGTCTTTGTCTGAAGAACGGAAACCTCCCTGTCCGCAAGGTTTACAGTCTGCTCCGCCGCCATAATAATATTTTTATTGTTGGGAAGCACAAAGACGTGTCTTGCCGGTGTTGCCTCAATAGCCGACAAAATATCGTCGGTGCTCGGGTTCATTGTCTGACCGCCCGAAACTATATTGTCTGCGCCAAGCTCCTTGAACAATTCAACAAAGCCGTCGCCCGCAGCAACCGAAACGAAGCCGTAATCCTTTGTCGGCTCAACAGGTGCTTGTGCCTGCTCGGAGTGCTTAATTTCCTCCTTTGCATTTTCCGTGCCACGGTCTGCGTTCCTGTGCTGGAAACGCATATTATCGATTTTTATGTTTGTAAGCGGACCGCATTTAAGAGCCGCCTGAATTACATTACCCGGCTCGTTCGAGTGAACGTGTACCTTGATAATATCGTCGTCCTCAACGACAACAACACAATCGCCGATAGACTCAAGATATGCTTTGAGAGCCGCCGCATTCGACTGTGCATCCTTTTCTTTGTTAATTAAGAACTCGCTGCAATAGCCGAATTTAATATCGCCCGAAGCCGCCGCAACAACGCTTTTGTCCGATTTTGCATTATCCTTTTTGTCAAGCGTTTCAATAGGCTCGACAGTCTTGCCGTCCTCAATAACGCTCAGCATTCCCTCAAGAATGAAAATAAAGCCCTGTCCGCCTGCGTCCACAACGCCTGCCTGCTTGAGCACGGGAAGCATTTCGGGTGTTTTCAAAAGTGCGTCCTTTGCCGCTTCGTAAGCCGTTTTAAGAACTATTTTGCAATCCGTTTCTTGCGTGTTTTTGACAGCCTCCGCCGCCATTCTGATAACCGTGAGAATTGTTCCCTCGGTAGGCTTCATAACCGCCTTATAAGCCGACTCCTTGCCGAGCTCAAGAGCTTTTGCAAGCGTTTTGCCGTCTGCCGAGTCCATACCCTTAAAGCCGTTTGAAATTCCTCTGAATATAAGAGAAAGTATAACGCCCGAGTTGCCTCTTGCGCCTCTGAGCAATGCCGCCGCAGCCTTTGCGGAAATACTCGCTATATCCGTCTGCTCACAAACCTGAAGCTCTCTTGCCGCCGCTGAAATCGTCATTGACATATTCGTACCCGTATCTCCGTCGGGAACGGGGAAAACGTTAAGAGCGTCAACCTCTTGCCTGTGATTTACTATATTATTTGCGCCCGAAATCAGCGCCTGCTTGAAAATGATACCGTTAAGCATTTATATACTACTCCTATTATTCCTTCATTCCGTCAACATAGACGGTAATTCTCTTAACCGTACGACCTGTCGATTTTTCAACGGTGTATCTGACTTTGTTTTTAATCGAATCGACAATCGCCTGTATATTGACTCCGTAAGTAACAATAATATGCAAGTCAATGACAAGCTCATCAGCCTCGGCACGAACCGATACGCCTTTATCGATATAATTGTTGTGCCTGAAAATAAGCTGACGGAGATTTTGCGTCGCTCCGCTGTTTGCCATTCCTGCAACGCCAAAGCATGAGGTTACCGTATGACCGATAAGGTCTGCAAAATACTGCTCATGCAATTCTGTTGTTCCGAGATGATTTTCAAATTTAATCATATTCACTGAACCTTTCCGGCTGTATAATAAACCCTGTCTCACTCCGTTTCAGCCACAACGAAGCGATAAATCTGTCTGACTGTATTTATTCCGCCGATTTTTCCCAATTTTCCATATTGCCGTAAATATCAAACGGCGCATATGTAAAGTCCGGCGTAAGACCCTTTGAATAAGCCGCCATTCCCATCCTGTAACAAAGCGGAACAAACGGCATTTCATTTAAGAACGCATCATTCACGGCTTTAATATCAGCCTGACCGTTCTTAAAGGAATTGTAGGCGGTGACAAAAGCTCCGTTTGCATCAACAGCCATTCCCGACCTGCCGTCGAAAAGCGAGGATAAGTCGAAATTCTCACAAAGCTTGACCTCTCCGATATACGTTTCGTAATTTCTGCTTAAAACTCTCTGCCTGTAAACGTCGCCGCTGACAGCATCAACCGTAACCGAAAAGCCACGCTCTCCGAGCTGACGTGCAATTTTTTGTGCCGCCGAAACTCTGAAGCTGTTTTCCGAATTTACAAGTATCGAAAACGAAAGCACATTGGTCTGATCGGTTTTAACTCCGTTTTTCGTATAATAATTATACCCCATTTTTGAAAGAATGGAATCACTTTTTGTAACATCGCCCTTCGCCGAGGGAAGCTCCTGTGAAGCGAGCATATTAAAATCGGGATTAAACACAGTAACTGCCGACTTCGCATAGCCCTGATATGCGCCTTGACTTATATCCTCTTTGTCGATTGCATAGTAAAGTGCCGTGCGTATCGCCGAGGACGAGAGCGCACCCGTCGGATTTATTCCGAGGAACACGAAATTGTTGAGCGTAACCGCCCTGTTCTGTGCTACAATCCTCTTGTAATTTCCGCTTGAAAAGTCCTCAAACAGATAATTTATATTTCCTATTTCAACCGCATTCGTGATATATTCAAGCTTCTTTATATCGTGAAGCGTTATCTTAGAGATTTTACTTGCAGTCTCACTTTTCGGATTTATCGTGAGCGTTGTGCCGTTTTCAAAGACGAAATGTCCCGAGCCCGTCGGAACAGTGTCCGAGCTTTCGGCTGTTCCCTGCTTGACTATCGGGAAGGTCAAAATGTTTTGGCAAAGCGAGTCGGGAGCTGCAAGCGTAAATATGACCGTTGAGCCTGAAGCGTTAACCGAATTGATATTTGAAAGCCTTTGTGAAAATGCAACGGACGCTTTAGCCTTATTGAAAGAGTAGACAACGTCCTTCGCCGTAACGGCTGTTCCGTCGCTGAACACCGCACTTCTAAGCGTAATGCTGACCTTTGTGCCGTCTGTTGTGATACTGTCCGCAAGCACCGCCTCAGCCGAATAATCCGATTTTACCGTATAAAGCGGTTGACAGTAAAGCGAAGCCAACGCAATATTTTCGTTGCCCGTTGCGAAATACGGATTTAGCGAATCGCTCGTTGCATACGGCAAAATAATCTCCGCCGCCTGCGTGTTTCCCGTTCCCGTATTTGTGTTTGTTTCTTCCTCGGGAGTTGTCGGAGTGTTCGTACAAGAACAAAGCAGGATTGCAACCGCCGTCAATGCACAGCAAAACGCAATTATTCTCTTTTTCACGGCAGCCGCCTCCTTTTTATATACTTATTCGCTCAACCGAAACGGTTTTTCCGCTTGAACGGTCTATCTCAAATATTATACCCTGCAAAAGAGCATTATCGTTGGGATTTTCAAATCTTACGGGCATATTTGTACGCATTTTTTCAATCGCAAGCTCGGGCTTAACGCCTATTACCGAAAGCGACGGGCCCGTCATTCCGACGTCTGTTATATAGCCTGTTCCGTTTGGCAAAATCTGTTCATCTGCCGTCTGAACGTGAGTGTGTGTGCCATATATCGCCGAAACCTTTCCGTCAAGGTAAAATCCGAGTGCCTTTTTTTCCGCCGTTGCCTCTGCGTGCAAGTCTACAATAATTATGTTTACCTCATCACGAAGATTTTTTATTGCTTCGTCCATACAGTCAAAAGGGTTTTTGAGGTTTTCCATATAGACCGTGCCGAGAACATTTACAACGCCTATTCTGACAAAGCCTTTGTCAACGATCGTATATCCTCTGCCGGGGCAATCTTCAGAATAATTTATAGGGCGTATTATCGAATACGAATTTTCAAGCGTTTCATAAAATTCACGCCGCTTGAACGTATGATTTCCGCCTGTAATGACGTCTGCACCGCTTGCAAAAATGTGCTCACACGAAAAAGCGGTCATTCCGTTTCCGACTGCGGCATTTTCGCCGTTTACAATACAAACATCTATATTTTTTTCCTTTTTAAGCGAGGGTAAAAGTTCCCTCAATTTTTCACAGCCCACAGCCGAAACAACGTCGCCGACTGCAAGCACCCTTACGGTTTTATTCATAGTCCACCGATTTCTATATCTGTCATTTATCGGAAAAAGCCCTGACTGCACAGTCAGGGCCGCCGATTTTTTATTTTGCGTAATCGACAATGCGATTTTCACGAACGATATTGACCTTGATCTGTCCAGGGTATTCAAGCTCTTCTTCGATTTTCTTAACTACATCACGTGCAATAAGCACCATCTTGTCGTCGCTTACAACGTCAGGCTTAACCATTATGCGAACCTCACGACCTGCCTGAATTGCGAAAGATTTTTCAACGCCTTCAAACGAGCAAGCAATTTCCTCAAGCTTTTCAAGACGCTTAATGTAATTCTGAACATTCTCTCTTCTTGCGCCGGGACGTGCAGCCGAAACCGCGTCAGCCGCCTGAACAAGGCAAGCAACAACGGTTTTCGCTTCAATGTCGCCGTGATGAGCTGCGATAGCGTGTATCACCTGTTCATTTTCCTTGAACTTTTTAGCGTATTCAACGCCAAGCTCAATATGTGTTCCGTCCATCTCGTGGTCAAGTGCCTTACCTATATCATGGAGAAGACCTGCACGCTTCGCCGTTTTAACATCAGCGCCGAGCTCCGCCGCCATAAGTCCTGCGATATATGAAACCTCAAGAGAGTGGCTGAGTACGTTCTGACCGTAGCTTGTGCGATATTTAAGCTTACCGAGAAGCTTTACAAGCTCGGGATGGATACCGTTTACGCCTGCGTCAATAACAGCTCTTTCGCCTGTCTGACGAATTGTCTGCTCAACCTCACGTTTAGCCTTTTCATACATTTCCTCAATGCGTGCGGGGTGTATTCTACCGTCGGCAATGAGCTTTTCAAGTGTGAGCCTTGCAATTTCTCTGCGAACAGGCTCAAAGCTTGAAACCGTGATAGCTTCGGGTGTATCGTCAATGATAAGGTCAACACCCGTAATCGTCTCAAGAGTTCTGACATTTCGTCCCTCTCGTCCGATAATTCTGCCCTTCATTTCGTCGTTGGGCAATGCAACAACAGAAACTGTTGTCTCGGCAGTACAATCCGCAGCACAACGCTGAATTGCCGTGGAAATAATCTCCCTTGCGAGCGTGTCAGCCTCGTCCTTCGTTCTCTGCTCATAGTCCATAATTTTGACTGCTTTTTCGTGTGTAAGCTCTTCGTCAAGGTTCTGCAAAAGCACCGCCTTTGCCTGCTCCTTAGTATAGCCCGACACCTTTTCAAGCATATCAAACTGACTTTTCTTTATAGACTCAACCTCCTGCAATTTAGCGTCAACATCTTTGAGCTTTGCATTAAGAGTCTCTTCTTTTTTCTCGATATTTTCTGTCTTTTTATCGAGAGTTTCTTCTTTTTGAATTATTCTTCTTTCCTGTCTCTGAACCTCGGCACGACGTTCCTTAATGTCCTTGTCAGCCTCCGATCTGAGAGCGTGAATTTCATCCTTAGCCTCAAGTATGGATTCTCTTTTCTTGTTCTCGGCTGTCTGAACTGCCTGATTGACTATTCTTGTAGCCTCTTCGGTAGCAGAGCCGATTGCAGCCTCGGCAACTTTCTTTCTGTGAAGCTCGCCGAAAATAAATCCTAAAACGCCGCAAACAACCGCAGCGACGATAATGAGTATAACTGAAACCGTAGTATTCAAAAAGCATTGCACCTCCTTTTGTGATTTTTTCAATAAACTTAAAAGTCGTTAAAAATTATTAAATCGTTAAATAATTTTCAGATAATGATATTTTCGCATTATAAAACATTATCTTAGATATTTTATAACTTTTTGTACAATATGTCAAGAAATCAAAGGCAGATAACCTTGATTTTTTTATAAATTTTCGGGTGTTATTAAGGCTCTGAAAAAATATTTCCGCTTGCTCTGCTGATTTTTATAGACTATAATAGAATTATTCATAAGGAAAGTGGATTTACGGAAAATTGTTATAGTATATTGAATAAGAAGTATTAAGGACGATTGAATATGATTTATAAAGTAACCGAAAGCAGCCAACTTAATGCCTGTTTGAATATAATTCACAAAAGCTTTCAAACAGTCGCCGTTGATATGGGGTTGACAAAAGAAAACTGTCCGAGCTATACGGCGTTTATGCCCTTAAAAAAATTACAAGAGCAATTAAAGTGCGACAATTCTATGTTTTTGTATGAGTACCGCAACGAATTTGTCGGCTATTTTTCATTAGAGGTTAACGGCAATAGTGCAGAATTGAATAATTTGTCCGTTTTGCCCGAGTGCAGGCATTTGGGAATAGGCAAGGAGTTAGTAAGCTTCGCAGTCGATTACTCGAAAAACACACTCGGCGTTAACAAGCTCAAAATAGGAATCGTAGACGAAAACGCCGTGCTGAAAGAATGGTATGGTAAATTGGGCTTTGTCCACACCGGCACAAAGCACTTTGAGCATTTGCCGTTTACGGTAGGATTTATGGAATTAGATATATAAAAAGATGACATTATACTTGTGTCGATAAACATATGTCGGAGCTGCCATAGGCAATATCACTATGCGCAGCATAATACCACTGTGCAGCAATACCACTCGCCATAGGCGAATATAACTGAAAAAAGCACCTGCATTCGCAAGTGCTTTTTTCTTGTGATTACGCAACGGAATAGCATAATTACAATTCCAATATATATGAAGTACTACTGTATTTTTTGATAATAAATCTTTTC
>ERZ1034719.18-NODE-18-length-133262-cov-36.078494_pt1 | contig 133262 bp, 81 predicted proteins | sample MGYA00520703_ERZ1034719 | MGnify/ENA primary metagenome ERZ1034719 (study PRJEB33766, sample SAMN09781716) | gut metagenome | biome: gut microbiome | host: Homo sapiens | place: Madagascar | study: EMG produced TPA metagenomics assembly of the PRJNA485056 data...
GAGTTCTGAACGAACTCTATCAAATATTTTTGATTTTAAAGTGTCAAACTCCCGAATTGTTTGGTTTCTCCGATTTTCAATTCTAAACTCTCTTCGCTCAAACTGATGTCAGAAACGTTCACGACAGATGGGGATTTCTTACATCCTGCCCCCCCCAGAATCAATGTCGCAGCAAATGCTCCGACCATAAGAGTTTTGAAAAAATGATGGTTCATAGTTTTTGGTTTTTAAGGATTATCAAACAATAACTTCTGCAAAGAAAGCGATTTACGGCAACAATTCCTATACGTAATTTTACTTAGATTCCGGGGTTTTTCATCATTAATTGAGTTTTCGCCAACTGAGAAAACGAAAAATAGCCAACTGAGGGAACGAAAAATAGCCAACTGAGGAAATGAAAAACAGCCAACTGGGGAAATATAAAAATAAAATCGTTATATTTGCCTGAAAAACAGGGATATGGCAACTCGCTCCCAAACTGTGGGATGCCATCCGCTTTGAAGCCGACCATAGGCACGACACGGGACTTTTCATACTCACAGGTTCCGCGGTTCCGATTGACACGGATAAGATGAAACATCCATCATTCCTTATGGTACTCACTGCCGTGGGCAAGTATGCCTATCGCCGCAAAGACGGAGTTTATGTCGTTCCTATCGGCTGCCTTAGGGATTAAAGGAGCGTTTATGGAATCCAGGGCTGAATGGTGAGGGTGAATAAGATTCACGCCGTCTAACAATGTTTTCCTTCATCACCACAAAACTATTAAACTTGGGGGGGTCTCCAACTGGGAAACAAAATGGGGGGGGGAGTAATTTTGTAGTATAAGAAGGTGAAAACCCGCCTAAAGTCGGTAGTAGTCGTGCCGCAACCAGTACTCAAAAATAGGATCTTGGAAAGAGATTTCTCCGGACTTACTGTCAAGTATATCCTTTTTAATCAAAGCCTTCAGGGAGCGTGAAGCCGCTGTAGCACTGCTGATGTGGTACCGGTACATTGTCTCAGCGCTGGTAATGGACTTTTCTCCGGCAATCAGGGCGTGAAGATAACATGTCTGCTGAAATGTGAGAGTTTCCATCAGATTGGAAAACAGCAGGCTGAGCTGTTCCACCAGCGACAAATGAGCCTTGACAACAGTCTCCACATCACATTGACCGGATGTCCTTAGCCACGAAAGTTGGGAAAGTTGCTGCACATAATACGGATGATTATCGGCAAGTTTGACTATCTTCCGGCAGGCCTCTTCCGTAATGCTTTTACCCGTAGAAGAAAATCGTTCTGTTATGAATGGGATAAAATGCTCTGTGTCTATCTTGTTCAGAAAGAATATGTCTCCAAACTTATAGAATGGCATAGAAGAATCGGTGAAGACCTCCATCATCATATGGCGTTTGCTTCCATAAAGGCAATAACTTACCTTTTTGTGTCTTTGCCAGTGCGCCCTGAGTCTTCTCTGAAAGAACAGTGGATCCTCAAACTCCGCAATGTTCTGAAATTCATCAATGCAGACAACTATCTTCACACCCTTCGCTTCGGCAATGCGTTCCGAGAGGTCAAGAATCTCATCAGGATTGCTCTTCATCTCCTCCCAATCAAAGTCAATGGAAATTTCATTTCCAGGACCTGCTCCCACTGAAATCTTCGGTACGAGACGAGAGAAAAACTTTTTTGCATTTTCAACAGCCTCCTCCCATCTGCTTGACGTCCCTTGTATGAGATTTCGAGCCAATACGGTATAGAATTGCTCTTCGGTCTTTACATTGAAAAGGTCTATTGTACAGATTCTTATGTTTTTATCCGCACGCATCGCAATGTCCGCAGCCCTATGAACGAGCGAACTTTTCCCCCAACGCCGTGGAGAAATTATCACGGTATTGATGAGGGATTCGAAATTATTCACAAGATGTTCGGTTTCCTTCTCCCTATCAGTAAAGTTCTCGTCAGTGGCAATCCTGCCGAAAATGAACGGTGCTTCCATAATGTCGCATTTTTATTAAACGCAAATATATAAAACAAAAATCGTAATTACAAAAAATGTAAATACAGTTTTTGTAATTATAGTTGCGAGCAAGACTCATTGAGTACAATTGATAATTTTTTATCGCCGATACTCCAGTTCCAGCAACTTAACCTTCTTGTCAAGCCCTCCGGCATATCCCGTAAGCTTTCCTTCTGAGCCGACAACCCTATGACATGGAATAATCAAGGAGATAGAATTATGCCCCACAGCACTCCCAACAGCCCGTGCTGACATCTGTCGAAGGCCTTTTTGCTTGGCAATACGCACCGCGATTGCTCCGTAGGTCATAGTTTCCCCAAAAGGAATAGTAAGCATAATTTCCCATACCATTTTTCGGAAGGGGGTAGTTTTCATTCTGAGAGGCGGTGTGAAATCCGGCTGGCGTCCGCTGAAATAGATGTCCAGCCATCGGCGTGTCTCCACAAATACCGGAAGGTCTTTCTCCTCGTGCTCCTTTTCAAGTGCATCGGCAAAATATTCCTGTCCATCAAACCACAGGCCGATAAGGGACGTGCCGTCGCTGGCAAGGGTGATTCCACCCAGTGGAGAATTATAATGCTGCGTATATTCCATCGAATCATTAAACCCAATCCCCGGGAAAAATCGCTGTTTCCCGGGGATTGGGTTAATATCTTATCACGAAAACACCGATTGAAATGCCACGAAAACAGCGATTAAAACTTGAGGTGGCGATGTCTATTCTGTCGTTTTAGTTTCCGGGACGAGGAGTGTGAATTCGCGGATGTAGGTATTGAGAACGCTGCCGTCTTCTGCATTCATTGTGTTCTTGAGAGTCAACTTAGCAGTGCCTTTCTTCGTTCCCAATGGAAACGTAATCCTATAGAAATATTTTTGGGAATCAGCGTACTTCCCTCGATTTATCTTAAGTTTCTCAATATCAACAACACCCGTATCTTCTACAACTATCTCAAAATTTTTGTTAGGAACCAATTCAAAATCACCGAAAGTTATGACATAAAGGCAGGGGTGACCATTATTCATATCATAGGTATTAGTGAGATCAATGGTTTCGCCATCTGCGATTCCATAATTGACGGGTGAAAGTTCATTATAGTCAGGGCGGCGGTTATGAAGATTAAATCTGTACTTATAAGCCATGATATACGTTGATTTCGAAAGGCTTGCATCACCGTCCTTCGGAGTGACAGTCATTTTGCACTCGCCGCCTTCCAATGCCCGGGCATAAGCCTCTCTGCCCAACTGGAGATCCAGAAGTTCCGGTCTTTCAAGTTTCCAAATGAAATCCTCAGCAACAGCCGTTGAAGGTGTCGGAGTAAATGTAATCTGAGTCGGGTGTTCTGCGCCGCCCCAAACACGATATATTTCCTCCGAAAATTCCAAGTCCTTATATTTCCAGACTTTAACCGCACAAGTTTCCGAAAGAGAGCCGTCGTTTGTTCTTGCCGTCACAACTGCTCTGCCGACTCCCACTGCAGTAACAAGACCTTCCTGACTCACTGTAACAACTTTATCATTATCGCTTTCCCAAATCAGTTTCGGATAATTATTAGCATCCTCCGGAAAGAATAAAACATCCAGTTGTTTGGTTTCATCGATTTTCAATTCGAGACTGGTCGCACTCAAACTGAAGGCAGTGACAGGAACATCAACGACAGATGGGGATTTCTTACATCCTGCCCCACCCAGAATCATAGCCGCAGCAAAAGCTCCGACCATAATTGTTTTGAAAAAATGATGGTTCATAGTTTTGGGTTTTTAAGGATTATCAAACAATAACTTCCGCAAAGAAAACTATTCACCGCAACAATTCCTATACGTAGTTTTACTTAGATTCAAGGTTTTATCATTTCAAAGCCCAATGCAATCCCCAATAACCCCCACAAACGAAGCAAAAATCAACGGGTCTCAATCAAGATAAAGGAATTTGGAGCCATCACTATGCTTGCCTTACCATCTTTAATATCCACAGGGGTTTCCGTATGGAGTTTGTATTTATCCGTAACAAAACTACGTATTTCGTGAATGTCGCAATTTTTGAATTCGACATCCACGGAACGCGGGGCTATGCAATTGCGGTCGTTGGAAAAATTGGTAACAAGCACCGCCATGCGACCATCCTCACCTTTTGCCGCAGTGACATAAATATTCTCTGCTTCGGCTGTAGAAGAAAAGACCCTAATTCCGAGTTCGCGGAGTTTGCGCCATGAATAAAATGCGTAATATGGTGGAAGTGTGGAAAATGAGGTAAAGTCGAACAGGCCGTTGAACGATGTGTTCGGGCGGGCATCGTAGTACATGAGCATATCGACAGGGCCATCCTGACAAACCTGCATGACGGCGGCAGTGAATGCGGCGCCATCGCTGGATTTTATGATTTCGGTGGTATAGACAAACTCGTCAGTCCAGTTGGAGAGATAGTTCCATTCATCCAGAATCATTTCAACATCCGAATAGCCATAACGGTCGAGGAGCGACTTCATCAGAGCGTTCTTCTGAACGAAGGCCTCAGGAGTGCCGGCATAGAGATGGTAGGAGAAAAAATCCATCTTCACCCCGTGCTTTGCGGAATAGGCAAGGAAACGCTCCGCCCACTCGTTGTCCTCGCACAAAGCCGGACCGCCAATTTTGAGATCGGGAAAACGTGATTTCAAGTGTTTGGACACAGTAGCGAAAAAGCGGAAATACTCCCTATCAGAACCGTTCCAGGTGGGAGAGTCATTCTTGAGGTAGCGCCCCGAACGAAAGCCCAAATCCGGCTCGTTCCATATTTCCCAATAGTCTATCCCATAGCGGAATCCGTCTGCCCAACCTTCGTTGTAGTGCATTATGATGTGCTCGCATACCCGTGCCCATTTCTTGTAGTCTGCCGGGGGAAAAACCTCGTATTTTTTCGCAGCGTTCTCAATGGACTGTCCCAGCCGGTAGAAGACCTTGGTACCGGATTCGAGAATATCCTCTATGAGTTTGTCTGTGAGAGTGAAATCGTAGGATTCCGCCTTGGTCTCATCGGCACTGAAATCAGGAAAAACACAATCTATGTCCACGCAACGTGCCCAGGAAGCATAAAGAGGGGTGTCGTGAAGCCTGGCGTAGGGAAAACCCGCTGCCTTGTAGGCCTCGAAATTGCCTTTTTTCTGACTTGCCGGAGCCACCTTCGGACCATTGTTCACCGCATTCATCGGCTTTATCGGGCCGAGTTCTATGGAGGAATCGACAACGATTTGAGAATACGCATTGACCGCGACCGCAAGGGAGGCGGCCAATGCAAGTAAAAATTTTCGGTTCATAAATACCTCCAAATAACGCTTATTTTTTTTATTTATTACTCTTTTACGCAACGCACGGATATGCCTGTAGCTTTCGCTAAAGCAGCATAAGCCGCAGTGAAGCCGTCAGGCTCTACGGAGGACTTGTTTCTTCGCAGACTGAAACAGGTCGCATTTTTCGCACCCGTTCCGGACTGAATGTCAGAAGTCCATATTCTCGCATACGCATCAGCACCGGAGCCTCTGTAATACCCTTGACCCTTGCTTGTTCTGCCGCCGACCGCAGCGAAGAAAAGGCCCGAGTCATCTTTAAGAGTAAAGCCCGTACTAACAACTGCCGCCTCCATTGAGGCATCGGTTCCGCTGACAGGGAATAACCACTGGGTCGATTGTGTGAATCCTATTTCCAATAGACCTTCAAACTCGGTCAGTGTAGGAATACGCCAACCGTTTGGACAAGGATTGCCAATCTTTCCAGCTACATATCCGGCATCGGACTCGGACATAGGCCAATTGGTCAGAGATGTGCCGCCATACCAGTCTCCGTTCTCAAGTTTGTAGAAATATGCATCGTCTGGGGAGGAAATCGGCCCAGACTTGCAGACTGAGCCAGTCGGTGAGGCCGGGTAATATGGCTGACCGGCTTTTCTTCCGAACTGATAGAGCAGTCCGTTAGGGTGCTCTTTGCTATATCCGCAATAGACCGGTGCCCATATGACATCTTTCTCAATGCCGCCAACCGTCTGATGAACCTTAACCGGCTTTTGGCGAGTGCCAGGATAGAATTCGAAGGTAATCGGCATAGGATAGATTGTTCCAGGATGAGCCGTAAAGGCAGTATTAAGGACATGCACAGTCTTGTCTCCATTCACATCCGTGGTTGTAATCTCGATGCCGGAAGCATATTTCTGTGCAGGGATTGCAACAATGACATCCGTTCCCAGAGCGACACCATCTTCTCCGCAATCCACTGTCACTGAACCGACCGGCGCTTCGGGCATAGGAGAGAGCGCAGGAGAGAGCGCAGTGAAATCAAAACTGAAATCTCCGCTCATAGGCTCCACTCCTTTCGACTTAACGACTATCGTCTTGATGTTATCTGGGTCGGCTTCCGTATTGAAGGACAATTTGAGATAACTCATAAGCTGATGGAAAACAAGTCTGCTTCCGGCAGTTGAGTAGGCATACAAAACTGCGCTGCCCTCGTCGAATGTTCCGGCTTTATAAGTCTGATTTCCCGGAATAGAAACAACTGTTTCCGAACCATACGCACTCGCTGGGTATATAGCCCGATAAGGTGCTGTCATTTCATCCGTAAAAGAGAAATTCGCTGTAGCAGAGCCGCTATTAAGAACAATTCCCACTGACTCACAGCCGTTTACATTAATTCTGTCAAGTGCAGACCAGCTGACAGGGCATTCGCCGCTCTCGTTCTTATCCCCGAGGACAGTCTTGGTTTCCGAACCAATCACGGCCGTAAGGACGGTTTTCACTGCCCGAGTTTCTTCGACAGTCGGAGTTTCCACATTCAAGTCGCTGCAGGAAGCGAGAGCCACGCAGCAAAAAGGAAGTATGTATTTCAAAGTTTTCATATCTGTCTATTTCTTAATTCCACGTGTATGACGCGTATTCATTATCTTCATTGAGATTGTCTATCCTTCCGTCCATTGGAGAAGTGGCGAAGCCGAGTTCTATTTCAAGTTGATGCAATTCAAGACCCGGAGCTTCATATTCTTTCGTCTTAGTTTTCATAATGTTTCTGTTTTTAAATGTTTACCAACATATATTTGTTTTTCCAGAAAGCCCAAATTTTAATTACCTGCCATTCAAATCAATAACCTTTCACGCAGCGAACGGATATGCCTGTAGCTTTCGATAAAGCAGCATAAGCCGCAGTGAAGCCGTCAGGCTCTACGGAGGACTTGTTTCTTCGCAGACTGAAACAGGTCGCATTTTTCGCACCCGTTCCGGACTGAATGTCAGAAGTCCATATTCTCGCATACGCATCAGCACCGGAGCCTCTGTAATACCCTTGACCCTTGCTTGTTCTGCCGCCGACCGCAGCGAAGAAAAGTCCGGAGTCATCTTTGAGAGTAAAGCCAGCCTTTACCTCCACTGCATTTTTCTGAGCATCCGTGCCACCGCCGTCGCTGAATGACCAATTCGTTGACTGAGTAAATCCAATTTTCATCAGTCCCTCGCACTCTGCAATGGTCGGAAGGCGCCATCCGCTTGGGCAAGGATTGGCAATCATACCCTCAACATAGCCTGCCGCAGATTCTGACATCGGCCAACTGGTCAGAGACGCACCGCCATACCAGTCACCGCTGTCAAGTTTGTAGAAATATGCATCGTCTGGGGAGGAAATCGGCCCAGACTTGCAGACTGAGCCAGTCGGTGAGGCCGGGTAATATGGCTGACCGGCTTTTCTTCCGAACTGATAGAGCAGTCCGTTAGGGTGCTCTATGCTGTAGCCACAATAGACCGGAGCCCAAAGAACATCCTTCTCTTCGCCTCCAACCATCTGATGCACAGTCACAGGCTCCAATTCGGTGCCAGGGTAGTAGGTAACGATCTTCTTCGGCTCGTAACTTATCTGAGGAAGTTCAGTGACGACACCATCCGCAAAGGCGAGAGCACCGAGTTCGGTCTCCATATAGCCGCCGTCGATGTCGTAGAGGATGCACTTGACGGCACTCTCTGGAAGAACAGCCGCACGGAACCAGTACTCGCTCGCCTTTTCTTCTGCCAGAAGAACATTCGGAGAGAAACCGAGTTTGAGAGTGTCAACATCCTCGCCTCCTATGCCGGTGGCAACAACTGCCGCTTTGAAAAGCGTCCTCGGTTTTGAAGATGCGGCTGTCACGCTGATTTTCCCGTAAGGAGTCGTGTGAGCGAGAACAATCTTTCCGTCAGAGCCGGCCTCGCCCTTCAGACAGGCAGGGAACAACCCCGGCTCAACGGTCTGGGACGAGAGATCGGAGCCTCCTGAAATAAATTCGGCAAACTTCACTGCTGTCAGTTTCTTTCCGCAGACCATCTTCTGGAAAGTGAAGCGTCCCTCGGCAATGTCAGCCTCGTCCTTCAAGAGATAAGTAGCCTTCTCATTATAGTTCTCATCCAAAGGATTTCCATAAACAGTGAGGAGGTCACCTTTCTGCCAGACTACCTTGCTTCCGTCAAGGGATGCCTTGGTGTCGGCAATGGAGGCGTAGACATACGGATATTCACTTCCGCCCTGAGGAAAGCCGGACTCTGAATAGTTCGGGTCCTTCTTGCAGGAGAGCGCCGCCAAGGCGACGAGAATGAAACAAAAACATTTCTTTTCCATAATTATCAGTTTTTTGTCATTAACTTTCAATGTAATCCCAATGTTTGTCGCCGCTCGGAGCACACGTATCAAATTGGGGATATGCCGTCTATTACTTCCGCTTCAGCCTCATGGCCACACCACCGCCCGGAGCCATTTCCACTCCGAATGACGAGCCGGCTTCAACCGTCCTAATCTCCCGGATGTAGTCCGTCCCGTTGCGAGATGCGTTCACGCCATCCCGGAAAATCTCAGCAGTCCAAAGTCCATCGCCGAGGAATCCGAGATCAATCTTAAGATTTATCGCTTTCCACGAACAGATGCCCCCGACATACCATTCATCCCCTTTTCTGCGGGCTGTGACTATGCATTCGCCGACTCTGCCATCAAGAACCCTCGTCTCGTCCCAGACTGTCGGAACGGAGGCGATGAAACGGGTGCACTCGGGTTCGCGACGATAGTTTATAGGGGTATCACAGAGCATACACAGAGGAGAGTCGAACACCATATACTCGGCAAGCTGATGGCAGCGGGTGCCCATGCTCATCGGCTCGGAATAGTTCGCACGGAAATGCCCGCGTGCCGCATTGTTCATTGCTCCCTGCGTGTAATCTACCGGCCCGGCGCATTGGCGAATGAACGGCATCAGCACATCGTAGAGAGGCTGGTTAACGTCGCTCTTGCACCATTTCATCTGTTCACAACCGAACACGCCCTCATAGTTCAAGACGTTCGGCCAGGTGCGGCTGAGGCCCGATGGCTTGTAGGTGCCGTGGAAATCGACCAAGAGGCGATATTTTGCCGCAGTTGCAGCTGCCCGGCTATGGAACGCGACCATCATCTGGTCGTCCCGATCCATAAAATCAATCTTGAAACCCTTAACACCCAAAGAGGAATAGTGTCGGCAAATGTTCTCCATATCCCTATCGAACGCCCAGTAGCCCGCCCATAGGATTATGCCAACATTCCTGGCGGCGGCATAGTCAACCAGCCCCTTAATGTCGATTTCAGGCACAACCTTCATCAGATCAGCTGCGCCCTTTACGGACCAGCCTTCGTCAAGAATCACATACTCAATTCCGTACTCGGCAGCGAAGTCAATGTAGAACTTGTATGTGTCGTTATTGATGCCGGCCTTGAAATCGACACCCTTCACGTTCCAACCGTTCCACCATTCCCACGCAACCTTGCCCGGCTTCACCCAGTCCCAATCGCTACCCTCCGCAGGGTCTTCACCAAGCAGCCACACAAGATCACAGTCCGCCATAGCTCTGTCATCTCCTATGGCGATGATTCTCCACGGGAATTTTTCTTCGGCAGAGCAGTGCGCGATGTAGTCACGACGGCTTCCAACTATTCCCTGAAGCGAGTTGTGCCCGCCCTGCGCCACCTTCTCCGGATAGGCTGCGAACGTCCCCCGCAGTTCCAGAAGGCCATCTCCGCGACGAAGGTACATTCCCGGATAGTCATACAGCGATGACTCCATTATGTTCATGCGGATGCCGTCGGAGGCCTTGACCATCATCGGAAGTATGGACATAGAGCGGGTATCAAATTCGGAGAGTTCCGTCAACGTGTATTGCTTTTCAAAGGAAGAGTTGAAGACAGATGTGTATGGAACATACGCCGGCCAGTCCTGCGCAAAGCGAAATTCCGCCTTCTCGGAGAGTACCTTGAAATCATGCCTACTGCGGGATATAAACCTATAGGCCACACCGCTGTCGTATGCGCGGAATACTATCCGGCAGTCGGAGAAGGTGAACGTAAGCTCATTGTACTTGTCCTCAACGAGAGATTTCTTGTAGAGGGCAGTGCTGATTTCGCGCGAAACGGAGCGGGTCTCGGTTCGCTTGAGTTTCCCCTCGCCATAGACGGAGCCGTCATCGATGGTGACACTGACAGTAGATGGGGCAAGCAGTTGCTTCCCGTCCATCGACACCGACCAAGACAATCCGTTTCCAGAGGTCACGACAACGCTGATTCTACCGTCGGGAGAAGTCAACTTGTGATTTTTCACCGCTGCGAGAGCCGATGTTCCGAGCAGAGCCGTCAAGGCTATGGCAATTATTCTTTTCACAGAGAGCATAAAACACTGTCTTTAGGGTTGTCGTCAAATGAGGCGCTGACTGACACATTGCCGGAAGATGTGTTCAGCGAGGCAAGAGGTATTGCAATCTCGGCAAGCCATCCGGTATCGATGTCGCTGTCGTCGGTGAGCGTGCCGCCGTATGCGCTGACTGCCGTGACCGATTTGTCAGACGAGGAAAATATGGCCGGTCCTACTTTTACTTTCACAGAAGCGGACGATGATGAGGAGGAGCCGACGACGACAGTCATATAGTCGGAAGACGAAAGACGTATATTGCTTACTTCCAAAAGAATATAAAGATTCTCATCATCCACGGCACAGCGCAGGGTTGCGTCAGTCGAAGCGTCCTTGCAAAAATAGAGAGCATCATCGGTGTTTTGCCATTCAGAATTATCGCCATCGGCTTTCACGACTCTCCGCGTTGCCTTAATGTCGTGGTTGAGGGCGTAGCGGCAGAGGTGTATGGCTTTGGAATATGCGGAAGCGACGAGAAGGCAATGGGGCCCGTCAATTGTGGTGGCCGACCAATTGCCACCAGTCGAAAGGGCAATCTTCTCGGAGCCGAAGTTCCTTGCGGATGCGTCTCCCATCTTATAGCAATATGGCCATGTGCCGTTTTCGCGCGAGTAGGAAAGTATGGTTTCGCCGGAAGGGAACTGGACAAGATAAGGAGCACAGGCATCACGCCCAATCTTGTCGGTACGGGTTGATGGACCCGTTTCATCACCATCAAGATATTTCCAGCCCGGTGTACCCGGAGAATAGAGCATCGCAACAGAATGGGATGTCGAGGTGGAGGTTTCGCTGTCAACATCCTCCATTGCAAATGCGAGTTTGCCGGTGCCGCAGATGTCGATGCCCACAGGCATCTGGTCAGTGAACTTATTCATCTTGGAGCTGGCGTGCCACCATGTCTTCCTCATCACTCTGTATGGATCCGAGCCCGGCTCCGGAGTCCAGGTCTTGCCACCATCCTTGCTCAGGACGAGCGATGTCCCCGAATGCGAACTGCTTATCCATGGCCTCGCCTCGGTGAAGTAGCAGTGAATCTCGCCGTCAGGCATTTCAAGCAGGAACGGCTCCCAGCATTGCCCGTAGTAGATTATGCTTTCTTCCGACCAACTCTGCCCGTTGTCGGAAGAACGTTTGATTGCAAGCCCGTGATCGCCACGGTTCGCCTGGACGCTATAGGTGGACGGTGCCCAGAAAGAATTCACGGCAATGAGTTCTCCGCTGCGGAGGACAAGGAGTTCAGGGCAGCTGTAGTAGCGGGACACCGTTCCGCCCTTGCAGCCGGGAGCATTGTCGTCGTGTTCGAACAGGCAGCCTTTGTAGGTCCAACCAAAAATGTCGCTTCCGATAGCATAGTGAGTGTCCATTCCGTTATTGTCCGAACGTGAAGGTGCACCGCGCTGCCATAGAAGCATATATGTACCGTTCGGCAAGCGTTTGATGCGGGTGTATGTCTGAGGTTTGGCGGCGGAGATGTCATTGTTGTATTCGGTCAAGGATGACTTCATCTGGACAAGATATGACCGAGACTCCTTTGAGCTATGGTCTCCGACGGCACTCTCGCCGGCGTTCAGCCTCGTGAATGGGGTGAGATGCAGTTCGGCGCTGCCGGCCTCTTTCTCAAAGTCGAGCGCGACCTCGCTCATCGAACCCGCCGTGAGGGTGAGAGCCTGCTCATATTTGAACGAGCGCTTCACTCCGTTGACGTCGGTGATGTCAAAGTTCAGTTTTATGGAACGCCTCGGAGGAATCGCGACAATAACCGGTGTTCCCATAGGGATCCCATCTCCCGCGTCCCGAACGATTATAGATGTGGCCTTGGAGGTAGAAGCGAGGGTGCAGCTCTTGTAGTCCGGCTTGAAGTCTCCGGAAAGTTGTTCTCCATTCGCTCCGCTTATAGTGATTTCATAGATATTGTCCGAACCGAGAGAACCTGGATTGATTACAAGGCGAAGATAGGCCATCGCGTGTGAGAGGGATACGATTCCGCCGGAGGCTGAATAGCCGAGCATTATGGCGGAAGCCGCGTCAATGCCTCCGGAGATGTATTTCTGCCTTGCGGGAACCGTCAGATTGTCCACAGAGGAATACACGCTCTGCGGATAGACGGCAGAATACGGAGCCTTCACCTTGTCAGTAAAAGTGAATCTGGCATAATTTCCGTCGGCTTCCGTTTTTTTAGAGCGCTCGCCGTTCACTACCATCCGCGACGACTCCGTGAACGCAAACTCCACTCCAGCCACAGCCGACGGCATGGCGGTTTCTATCTGTATCTCCTTCGTCTCCGTAGGCTGAGGCTCCTTGTTGTTGTCCTCGACCGGCTTCGTGCAGGCGAAAACCGAGACAAAAGCTATAAACACATAAATCTCTTTCTTCATAAAACGTGTCACTTTACCAATGTGAATCTTGCAATATGGAGTTTACCTCCCCTGTACGGCGCGACCAGCACGACCGTGTTCTCAGAATCGATGCAGGCACTGGACCAACCTCCTCTATCGAAGGCCTTTCTTTCCGGTCCGAATGCCGATGCTGAAGAGTTGCCTATGCGGTACATCAGAGGCCATTCCAACCCCTTGTTCCTTGTGAAAGTGACGAGCACCTCTCCTGTCGGGAACTTGACCATATATGGACCTGTGGCATTGACAGAAAGACTGTCGATTCTTTCGGAAGGTCCGACATCCGCACCCTGAAGCTTTTTCCAATTTCCGCCGTCAGGAGAATAGACTATCCCGAGGGAGTAATTACCCATGTCAACATCCTCCATCGCAAAAGCCATCTTGCCATTGTCGTCAAGAACGACTCCGACAGGCATTTGGTCGGTGTATTGGAATCTTTCCCATGTCGGGTTCCAGTACTTTTTTCTCATCACCCGATATGGGCGCGAACTCAGGTCGGGAATCCATGTATTTCCTCCATCGAGACTTTCTACCATCGATGTTCCGGAGTTCGCGCTGCTTATCCACGAGCGTGCCTCACTGAAATAGCACTGAATCCTGCCGTCAGACTGTTCCAACATAAACGGCTCCCAGCATTGGCCATGGAAGATCTCCGTCTCCTCCGACCAGCTGCGGCCGTTGTCGAAGGAACGCCTGAGCACGAGTCCGTTGTCGGCTCGTCCTTCTATCCTGCTGTAGGTTGAGAGGTTCCAGTAGCAGCAGACACAGAGCAGACTACCGTCCGACAAGTTCAGAAATTCCGGACAGCTGTACATGCGCTCGGACTTCTGCCCGAATACATTCTCGACCATCTTGTTGCTAAACAGGCGCCCCATTGGAGTCCATGTCTTCAAGTCCGGAGACAGGGCATAGCAGATGTACCTGCCGTTGTCATCGGAACGTCCCGGAATCGTTTCCTGCCATGCGAGGATGTAGGTACCGTCATTCATTAGGCATAGCCTTGGATAGGCCGGTTTCGTGGCAAATTTCAGTTCATCCTTTCCGAGCACGATCTCGGAAGAACGATCCATTTCAAGGCGCGCACTCTCCAAATCCTCGCCGTAGGCCGCAGAGGAGACGAGGATAATCGTGAGCAATGATGTTATAAGCCTTTTCATCTGTTCCGGAAGTATTTCCTATTAATTCCAGCCGTCATTCTGAGACAGATTCCCGTTGCGCTCCCTCTCGGCTTGAGGGATAGCCCATTTGTTGCAGTAGTCACCGGCATATATGTAAGGAGCCATATTCTCTCCCCAGACCTGCTTCAGGCCAGCCTCACTCTGAACTCCAGGTTCAGAGCCAAGGAAACGCCTCTGATGCCATACGCCCCAGCGAAGCTCATCTTCATAGAGGGTTCCGGACTCACCGGCGAACTCCCAATGCTTCTCGTCGATAATCCTACGGCGCAGGTCCTCCTGCCCTTCGACGACAGTCCATACGTTTGAGTCCAACTCAGCCACTCCGGCACGGTCGCGAACCTTGTTGACATACGCTATCGCCTCACCGGTCCTGCCCTGTTCGTTCAGAGCTTCGGCAAGACAGAGGAGCACGTCGGCATAACGGAATACAGGCATGTCTATTCCTGTGTATTCGCTTGCCTGATATTCCGTTCCCCTTGCCACGAACTTTCTCATCCAGTAGTACATCCGTGTGGTGTAGCGGGTTTGGAGGTCAAGCTCGGGAGCAGTGTCTTTGCGATAAGGATAGCGGCTGGTATAGGTTAGGGCGGCACCGGTAGAGCCACCGACGTAGGTCGAATATGGAAGTATCACCGTGGCGGCAAGCCGAGGATCCCTCTGGGCATAGGCAGTCTTCAGCCTGGCTTCGTTCCCCGACGGAAGGTAGAGGGACATATCTGCCCCATATTCCTTGAGGGAAATAATCTCCGCATCGTTCAAACCATCCCTAAGGAAATAGGCGCTTCTTGCCTGCGGCGAAAGGTTGTTGTAGCCAGGGAATATATCGTCCCAGCTGAACGGCTTGCCGTTCCTGTTCTGATAGGAGTCAGCGAAGTCCGTATTCACGACAAACTGGTCGTTACCCTTGGAGACTGTCTCAACGTTTCCATAGATGTAGCTCAGGGCATTTCCGAAGCCTTTCTGCGAAATATATTGGATGGAGAAAATCATCTCGCGGCATTTTTCGTTGGCCTCAAGAAAGAGGTCGGCGTAGTTGCCGTCATAGAGTCCATAGCCCATTTCTCCTATCTTGAGAAAATCAGCCTCCGCAAGTTCATACTTCTTCTGCCAGAGATAGACTTTCCCACGGAGCATATATGCGGCACCCTTCGTGACACGTCCATAGTTTGAATCCGAGGCACCATACCTGTCCGGCAGGTTATCGTTGTCTATGCAATAATTGCAATCCTCGATTATCTTCTCCCAGACCGTGTTCTCGTCGGAACGTCCTTTCGTGTACTCATCCGGCGCAAGATTCTCAAAATAGACAGGAACGCCACGCCAACGACAATTAAGCCGATAGTAATACAGGGCACGGATGAACCTGCACTCGGCTGTCCTCTGCTGTTTCACAGCTTCCGACATTCCAGGAACGTTGCCGATGTTGTTTATGACATCGTTCGCCCTGTTGATGCCTTCGTAGTAGCGCTTCCAGAAAGTCGTGAACACTCCGTTGGTAGAAAGGACGTTTCCGGAAAGGAAAACGATGGAACCCCGGAAATAATCGACGGGGTCGAGAACTCCGGCGTATGCGTCCCAGTTATAGACCACATTGTCCGTGGTATTGAAGTCCCATAGCAGGTTGTTATAAACTCCCCTCACCGCATTCTCAGCCAGGACAGGATCGGTGTAGACTATGTCGGAAGAAAGTTTATCAGTCGGTATCTTGTCCAGAAAGCCCTTGCAGGAAACCGTCGAAAGGCAGCAGAACATAAGAACTATATAGATTGTCTTTTTCATGTCAATATGCTTTAGAATTTCAGGTTAACGCCAAAGACTATCTGTCTGATAGGCGAATAATACATGTTCGTATCCGTAAATTCCGGATCTACGCCCGGAAAGAGACGATCCTTGAATGTGTAGAGATTCTCTCCCGTGACGTAAATCTGAGCTGATGTGAGTCTGATGTGGCTCAGGAGCTTCTTCGGGAAGGAGTAGCTGAGGGTGACGTTCTGAAGCTTCAGATAGTTGGTCTTGTAGAGATAGAAGTTGCTGTCGTTAAGAGCCTGCCCGTAGGTAATCGTGAGACGCGGATTTCGCGAGGTCGTGTTTGTCCTCGGATCCCACGGATTATCCGGGTCATAGAAATAGTGGTCATAGGCAATGTCCTTACCTATGGTCTGTTGAGTCTGGAGCACGCTGTAGTTGACTCCGCCCTTGCGGCTACGGATTGCGCCGCCGCCCGCTCCTACGAACCTTGCGGAAAGGTTGATTCCCTTCCAGCCAACTTCGAGATTGAACCCGTAGTAGAACTTCGGAGTCCGGCTCACGCCCTGCCACTTGTAGTCGTTGGAATCTCCGTAGATGCCGTCGCCGTTCACATCCGAAAGGATGTAGTCACCATACCAGATTCCGTTCTTCGACACCGTCTCCTTCGGCATGAATTTATAACCCTCGGCAATCATTGCGTTGAGCCATTCCATGTCCTTCGGCGTGCGAATCATTCCGTCCGTAGGACCGCCGTTCGGGAGAACCTTGCCGTCGCTGTCGAAATACTGTCCCGAGCCGGAATAGTTTTCCTGAAGATAGTACTCGTTAATCTCATGTCCCTCGCAAATTCTGTTGACGCTTCCGGTAGTGACATCGCCGAGGTTGTTCTTCCACACGCGGTTGCCTTCCTCATCGGTCGTCCATCCCTCCTCGAATTTGCCCTTGTACTTGGTGACCATGTTCCAGTTTCTGTTGAAGTTGGCGGAAATCCCGTAGTTGAAGTCCTTTATTTGGTCTCGCCAGCCCAAAGTGAATTCAAATCCCTTGTTATCGACCTCGCAGAGGTTCATGTAAGGGGAAGTCTTGGTGCCGATGGTTGAGGAAATCGTCGGTTTGTAGAGGATGCCGGAGGTATATTTGTCGTAAAAGTCAGCCTCGAACGTGAGTCTGTTGCCGAATGTTCTGAAATCAAGACCGATGTTGGCCGTCGCGGTGGTCTCCCATTCAAGAAGAGTGTTGGCGAGGGTGGAAATCATACCGCCGCCGAGTTTGTCACCGAATGCGTAGGAATATCCGGACGAATAGGTCGACTGGTAGCTGTAGTTTCCGATAGAATTGTTTCCGAGCACACCGTAAGATGCCCTGAGCTTCAGTTCGTCTATGCCGCTACCCTGCATAAACTTCTCCTTTGAGATGCGCCATGCAGCCGAAACGGAAGGGAAGAATCCCCAGCGGCTTCTTCTTGCGAACCTGGAGGAACCGTCTCCGCGAAGGTTCACTTCGACGAGATAGCGACTGTCGTAGGCGTAGGTAAGTCGCGAGAAGAAGGATAGGGACGAGTACTCGGAAGATGTTCCTGAAATCGCTGAAGGAGTGAGCATATTGTTGAATTCGTGGAGAACCGAATTCTCGGCACCTTTCTTCGTGGCAGAGAAGTCCCTGGCAATGTTGTTGATGGCCTCGACGCCCACCATCGCGGACACGTCGTGTTTTTCAGCGAATGTCTCGGCCCATGAGAGATCGGTCTCGAAGTAGATATTGCGCGTAATCTGGGTTGTGAGCCTACGAATCTGAGCCGAAAGGTCTTGGTCGGACTTGATGATTTCCCCGGTCCGGAACGACCACGCATCTCGGGTGATAGAGTGCTCGTCACGCTCCATGTGTGTTGAACCGTAGCGGAACGTCGTCTTGGACTTGATTCCGAAAGGAAGGTCAATATTGACAAATGGAGTGACCGACACGTACTCCACAACCTGCCGGCCCTGGATTCGGTTCAGAAAGTAGAGATTATTCCTTACCTCAGAGTTCTGTTCCGGATTCTCGTACCATCCGTATTTCCCGTCATAATAAGGATAGATACACGGCGCCCAACGGATTCCATAGTCGAACACGTTTGTCAGGTCGCCGGCTTCCTTTGTGCTGTAGTAGCCGTTGGTTCTGGCTCCCACCTCAAGCCATTTCAACGGTTTGGCAGAAAACTCGGCGCGGTAGGTAAATTTCTTGAACCCACTGTTCATCACCATTCCAGGATTGTCCATATAGCCGAGCGCCACACGATAGCTTATGTCGTCTTTGCTTCCGGACACGGAGAGATTGTGCTTCTGATAGACAGGGGTATCTGTCTTGTAGAAGGCCGTCATTCCATCAACGTTCGGGTATGCGACGTAATTCGGATAGCCCGACTCCGAAATGCCGTACGGATCCTTTTCCTTGTCCCGCCATAGAGAAATCATGCTCTGAGAGAACGGAAGCGGACGGTCGTTCTGGAATGAAGCCTCATTCATGAGTTCCATGTAGTCGGCATAGTTCGACACCACCTTGTAGGTATTCTCCGGCTGCTGTATGCCGGCCATTCCAGCATAATCGATGTGAAACGAGCCTTTCTTTTCCCTTTTCGTGGTTATGAGGATAACTCCGTTCGCGCCTCTGTTTCCATATATCGCGCATGACGCCGCATCCTTGAGCACGGAAATATTCTGGATCTCTGATGCATCAACGGAGTCCATCGAACCAGGGACACCGTCAACAATAACGAGAGGGTCGGAATTGTTGAGCGTGCCCGTACCGCGGATGCGCAGACTGACATCCTCCTTGCCCGGAACACCGGAGCCCTGACGCACATAAAGGCCGGCGCTCGCTCCCTGAAGAAGGGATGCTGAATTGGTCACCGGACGAGAGGCCGCAAGTTCGGCATAGTCAACGGAAGTCACGGAGCCTGTCACATTCACCTTTTTCTGCACTCCGTAACCGACAAACACCACTTGATCCAGAAGCTCGGCCTGGGCGGAAAGTGTGACGTCATAGACAGAGGCTTCCCCGACAGCGACCTTCGCGGTCTCATAACCCATGCAGCTGAATTCGATAGTCTGCCCCTTGACGCAGACAATGGAGTAACGGCCGTCGGCATCTGTCATCGTGCCGGTCGTGGTGCCGGAAATCATGACACCGACTCCGGGAACCGGCCCCGTCTCGTCACTGACCACACCTCCGACAGTTTTTTTCTCCTGTGAGAAAAGCATTGTTCCGTTCAAGAGGAACAGAACAGCGGCTAATAGTTTCAAGAAAGTCTTATCCATAGTTATGTGATTATTTCTGTCCGCAAATTTATCCCTGAAGAGCCTTTTCTCAGAGCAACAATTTTATAAAAAGATGAAAATAAACGAAGGAAAAGCGGTGAATTCTATCACACAACCCCAGGCGCTACAGTTCCTTAAACTCACCGGGAAGCATCCCGAACGCATTTTTGAAACACTTCGCAAAATAGGAAGGAGTGTTGAATCCGAGATTGAAGCAGACGACATTGACACGGGAGTCGTCCTCGGACAGCATCGGGACGGATGCGAACAGGCGATAGAGCAGGATGTAGTTGCTCACTGTCACGCCAAGTATGCTCTTCACCTTGAGATTCAGGGACTGTTTCCCCATGCAGAGATGCTCGGCCACCATGCCGTAGGTGAGCGTTGGTTCGGAAATATGGTTTTCTATGACAGAGTCAAGCTTGGATATGAATCTTCGCTCGCTCTCTGAAAGTTCCGGACGCAGAAATGCTGACGGGGACTGGCCCATCTGCGCGGCCCGGAGCATCTTTCTCTCTGGAGTGAGGGCGAGCTTTTCCTCAATAAACGTCCGGTAGCGCTCCTCTTCTTCTTTTTTAAGCCGCCTCCAAAGCCATACACAGCCGCCGGCAAGACAGCCTACAATCATGATGATATAGAGAGAAATGGCCGCGGTGCTGCGCCAAATCGGAGGACGGATAACGATTTCCAGCGGTCTGTGTTCCCGTTCGAGTTCTCCGGAATTGCTACAACTCCTGGCCCGCAGGACATATTTCCCGGGAGACATCTCGCGGCATGTAAAGACATTGTCGGAGCCAAGGCGCACCCATTCCCTGTCCAGTCCTTCCATCCGGCACTCTATGTAGCCGTCAGAGGAAGACGGAAGGGATGGTCGCGAAAACGCAAAAGAAAATGTGTTCCGGTCGTGTCTGAACGAGAGGTAGTCAGTCCTTTCTATACTTTCCGTAAGTTCCTGTCCGTTTCCGGGGATTAGCTGCACGTTGTTCACATATATCCCGTCGATATATAGGTTTGGAATTTGCCGTTCAGCCTTTTCTGCCCTGTCGGGACGAAAGGAGACGAATCCGTCACGGCTACCGAAATACAAGGTGCCGTCACGGGATATGAATCCGCTTCTTGAGATGAAGCGGTTGTTTAGAAGTCCATCCGTTTCCGAGAAATGCTCATAGCGCTCAAGGTCGGAAGATATTGAGGTCATGCCGTTTTCCGTGGTCACCCACACCGTCCCGGAGTAGTCGCACTGCATACTCTTGACTATGTCAGACCTCAACGCTCCGAAAGTGTTTTTCGAGTCAAGCACACGCACGCTGCCGTCCGGAGAGACAACAACGACACCGCTTTCGTTTGTCGCCACCCATATCCGTCCCATGCTGTCCTTCAACACGCCGTTGAGCCGACGCCCTGTGACTTCAAGCAGCCGCCTGTCATCGGGGCCGTGAACCACAGACCTTTCCTTCAGGTCGTATCTAACCAGCCCGTGGGCATAGGTAGACATAAGAAGCGTATCCCCCTCGCAAAACAGTCCGTTCACATTGCACTCTTCCAACCCAGGCAGACATCCAACGTCTCCTGTCTTCCAGTCGATAGTGCCGACACCGAGAGCCGTACCGAAGAGTACCGTGTCGTCAATACTGACAATAGGATAGGCCGGTCTGTCAATCAGAGAAGCAGCTCCGAGGAAATCGGCAGAATATCTGACCGAGCTGCCCGTCTTCGTGTCGACGTCATAAAGACACGAACCAGAACTCAGCCACAGCCGGTCACCGACAAAAAGCAATTCGTCACAATGTTCCGGAACGCCTCTGAAAGAAATGCGCTCCAAAAGTCCGTTTTCAGCATTCAGTCGTATGATTCCGCATCCGGACGCCGTAAGTCCCCAGACATTTCCCTGCCCATCTTCCTGAAATCGCTTCACCCTGGAGTTGTGAAGAGTCTCCCCGTCGGACAGCTTGCCCCACTTGCGGATGAAATCATTCCGTAGAGAACTGTAGAAAACATTTCCCATGCTCAATCCTGCCACGAGCCCGTCATTTCCGCAGGACGCGACACAGGAAAAGCTCTCCGATGGAAGTCCGAATGTGTTTGAAAGGTCAAGCCGCTCCTTTTCTCCCGTAGCCAAGCTGTAGGTATAGAGTCCGCGTGAGGTTGCCATGTAAATAAGGCGGCGTGAATGATCCATGCAAAGTCCATTGGGCTGAGCCCCATTGTCCGGACGAATCAGGACATTGGCCTTCGATGTGTAGGGAAAAATCTCGCAAAGCCCATAGCCCCGGCTACATCCGTAGACACAGTTTCTCCCGTCTGTCAGCAACTGCGGGAAATTGTCTGAGCTGAAGTCGAATAGCGGAATCTCAAGAGGTTCTACGCTTCGGAAGTTGTCCCTACAGAAAAGCAGCCCTCCACAATAGACGGAGATTATGAAAGAACCGTTCCCATCGATAACAAAAGAATTGATTTTCGGAGCAGTGACTCCATTTTTACCATCACAGAGGTACTGCCGGAAAGTGCAGGAGCGAGGGTCGTATGACCACAGTCCTTTGGATTTCACAGAAAACCAGATAATCCCCGAGCTATCCTCACGGATGCAGCCGACCTTCGTATCTATTCTTGCCTCATCCTGAGCGGCGGTATCAATGGGAACAAATGTGTCGGTCTCCATCGAATACATGCAAAGCCCGCCCTCAGTGCCGACCCAGACGTTTCCCCGACTGTCCTCGAAAATGGAACTTATGGCACTGGAACCAGTGTGAAGATCGTCTCTTGTGAAGCATTTGAAGCCTGACCCGTTGTAGAGGAGCAGTCCATCCAGCGTCCCTATCCATAAATAGCCCCTCCTGTCACGCAACAAATCGACAACTATGCGGTCCGAGAAATACTCGTTCCTCGGGAAAACAGGAGAGAACGAAATGTTGCCCGCCATACACATATCTCCCAGTCCCCAAAAGAGATACGAGAGCAACAACAAAACAGTGGATAGTAGTTTTCGTATCATAATCATTTGCTGTATCACAAAGATATGAAAAAAGCCACGACTATATCCGGCATCTGCGAATCATTACATTGTTTTATAAAATTCTTGCATTCCCCCCCCCACACACAATAAAAGTCCCCGACGGATGGTTTTCCGTCAGGGACTTTACCTATTATTCTCAAGAGTTCAGCTCAGAATCCTGAAACAACTCCGAGATTAGGAGATGAAGAAGTGGGTAGATGCAAGGCGCCCGGTGAAGTCAAAACCGCAGCAACCTCTCGGTTGTGAGGATTTTGACAAGACGGGCAACGAAGCAGATGCCCGCTTATGCATCTCCGTTAATTAAATTGTGCAAATTCGATGTCGTTAGCAGCACGCTTAGCGAAGCACTCGCACTTCTTTGCAGCCTCAAGGTTGGTCTTCACGCCTTCCTTGTCACCCTTGCGGGCAGCGATGATAGCCTTAAGATAAGCGATGCTTGGGCAGTCGCACTTGCAAAGGGAAGCCTCAGCTTTTGCGAGGTCACCTGTAAGGATGTTTGCGAGAGCGGCAGTAAAGCCCTTCTTGCCTGCGAGCTTAGAAGCGGCAGCCTTGTAGTTACCCTTGAGGATTTCTACAGTTGCAGCGTTCTCGACAGCAGTCTCAGTTGCAGATGCAGCGAAGTACTTGGCAGCCTCGTCAAGCTTGTTCTCGCGAAGAGCGAGCACGCCGAGAACGTTCTTCACGTCAGCATCGTTTGCGTCGCACTTTGCGATGGCAGCCTTGCAGTCAGCGTCCTTGCCGGCGTTTGCGTAAACAACAGCGAGGTTGTACTGAGCGGTTGCGCTTGAATACTTCTCGATGGCCTTCTTGTAGAGGGCAACCTTGTCAGCCTCTTTCTCTACGAGAGTTGCTGAGCGAAGGAGTGCCGGCTCGTCAAGAACGTCGATGTTCTCCTCAACAAGCTGGAGAAGCTCCTCGCTTGAGTAGTTTGTGAACTCAACGTTAGCGATGAAACGTGCGCGACGAAGTTCAGGAAGAACCTCTTTTGCAAGAGTTGTGTAGACAGCAGACATGTTCTTGATTTCCTGCTCACGAACTGCAGGGTCGCTGTACATTGAAAGAACGCGGAGGATAAGATCCTTGTCCTCGATGTTAGAGTTGTTTACGAGTTCCTGGAAACCTGCCCAGTCCTCACCTACTGACTTCACGTTGATCGGAGCATCAACAGGAGCCTTCTTGGTCACCTTGTTGAATGCCTTCTCAGCAGAAGATGAACGGTTGTCGGAAAGCTTGTTGTTGAGCTTCTCAGGACCATCCGGTGAAGCGTAAGCCACGATGTCGGTGCTTACGATAGTCTTGCGCTCATTGGCCTTAGCAGCCTCTACAGCAGCAAGGAAGTCCTTTACTGACTGGCTCTTAAGCTCAGAATTCTTAACGTTTGCACTGTTGATTGAGTAGAGAATCTGACCTTCCTCAGGCATTGCGATTACAGCCTGGTAGCCGTCAGCCTTGAGGTCAACCTTACCCTTGCTGCGAGCAAGCATGTAAGTGGTGTTGGCTCCGTCGGCAGCCTTCTTCGTAGGGAGGTCAATCTTCTTGTCCTTGTAACTAACTACGCCACGAAGTTCAAGATAGCACTTCTCCATACCTTTCTCATAAGTGAAGTGAACCTTCTTTGTCACCGTTGCGCCTGCAGTAGGAACAACCTCGTAGTTGTCTTTCACTTTCTCGCCCTGGAACATAAAAGGCTCCATAGCCTGCTCTCCGCCGTCGAAAACGATTACAGGAGTGACAGCGAGAACTGCCTTCGGATGGAAGTAATCCTTCGGATAAGTTACAGAGACTGTGGCGTCGATGTTGCCGGCCACAACTTCAAGAACGGCAGGATCGCACTTTACGATCACATTCTCTGCCTGTTCCGCCATCTTCTCAGGGGAGCTGCAGGCTACTGCTGCAAGTCCGAGAGCGATAGCCAAGAATTTGATGCTCTTTTTCATTGTTTATGAATTTAAAATAAGGTTTATAAAAAATATCTTTCCTATGCCCCGCCACGTCACGGAGCCAATTCGGCGCAAATATAACCAATTTTCGTTACAAATCAGCAGTCGGCGACGGACAGAACGACATTATATACAAAAATAATGCTCAAAGCGTTTTTTTTCTTAACTTTGCCCGATACTTTGTCCGAATTATGAACGCGAACGAACTTCAGTCACTAAAGAACAAATACGACATCGTCGGCAATGATCCGGCGCTCAACAGGGCGCTCGAAATCGCTGTGGCGGTGGCTCCGACAGACATCACCGTGCTCATAACGGGAGAGAGCGGAGTCGGAAAGGAAAACATACCGAGAATCATACATCAGAACAGCAGGAGAAGAACCGGAAAATATTTCGCCGTGAACTGCGGGGCGATACCGGAGGGAACCGTGGATTCAGAACTCTTCGGACACGAAAAGGGCTCGTTCACCGGTGCCATCGACACCCGTAAGGGCTACTTCGAAGAGGCCGACGGCGGCACACTCTTTCTCGATGAGATAGGAGAGCTCCCGCTGGCATCGCAGGCAAAGCTTCTGAGGGTACTCCAGTCTGGCGAGTTCATCCGCGTGGGCTCATCTAAGGTGCTGAAGACCGACGTGAGGGTGGTGGCCGCAACGAACGTCAACCTTATCCACGCAGTCTCGAAGGGCAAGTTCCGCGAGGATTTGTTCTACAGACTCAACGCTGTAACCATAATGATGCCGTCCCTGCGCGAACGTCCGGGAGATATCCATCTGCTGTTCAGGAAGTTCGCCACAGACTTTGCTGACAAATACGGGGTCGCGAGGGTCGTCCTCACGGAAGATGCCGTCATCGCCTTGAAGAAATACCGCTGGCCCGGCAACATCCGCCAGCTCAAGAACGTGGCGGAGACCGTCTCCGCAATCGAGTCCGCGAAATGTCCATCCCGCGCAGACAAGTGCGAGGTGAATGTTGAGACACTCCGCCAATACCTTCCAAACCAGGACGAGAACCTGCTTCCGGCCACTGTTGAGAAGGGACAGGACACGTTTAGAAATCCGGAGGAAAGGGAGGCCATCATACGCGCCATCTACCAGCTCCGACAGGATGTTGACTACCTCAAAGGCGTGATTCTCAAGGGCGGAGCCGTGCAGCAGACCGCACCGGCGCTCGCCTCGCCACAAGACCCTCTTGACATCACCGAGAACGGGAACGACGCACCGATGCGCCATGACTTCAGCCATCCGGAGTTAGGAAACCATGGGTTCGGGACTCACGACGGAATGTCCCACAGGTGGAACTCTCCTAACGGAGGACCAATGCAGGACGACATGGAACCTGAGGAGCAGGGACTCGTGGAGGACGCGAACCAAGACATATCCCTCAAGAAACTCAGCATGGAACTGATTGAAAAGGCTCTCAAGAAGCACGACGGCAACCGGAAGGCGGCCGCGGCGGAGCTCGGAATTTCGGAACGCACGCTCTACAGAAAAATAAAACAGCAGAACTCATAGGGCGACTGCGGGTATAACCCCGGAACGCATAAGAACACCATATTTTATGAAGAAGCATACATATAATATAATAGTTCTCGCGATGTTCGTCATCTTCATGACGTCCTGCGGCATATATTCCTTCACCGGGACGTCGATACAGCCGGACGTGAAGACAGTGAACATCGAATATTTCGAATACAAGGCCCTCAAGGTCAACCCTACGCTCGCGAACGATCTCACAGAGGCGATGAAGGACAAGTTCCGCAAACTGACAAAACTCGAACAGGTGGACGGTGACGCGGATCTCACGATTGCCGGCGAGATTACGGGCTACGATGTGAAGGCGACGTCGGTGTCGGCCAACGAACAGGCGGCGATGAACCGTCTGACGGTGAACGTGAAGATATATTTCACGAACAAGAAATATCCGGAAGATGATTTTGAGAAATCGTTCTCGGCATACGCAGACTTCTCTGCAGACCAGATGCTCGACGCCGTAGAAGGCGACCTCATTTCCGGCTCGGACGGAATTCTCGACAAGCTCTGCGAGGACATTTTCAACGCAACTGTTGCTAACTGGTAGGATTATGGCAGAGGGAACGATTGATTTAAAGAAGCTTACGGTAGAGGAGCTATCGGGGGTGGTGAGCATCTACCCGTGGTTCGGGGCTGCAAGAAAGGAACTGTGCGAAAGGATGACTGCGGTCGCGGGGACGGAAGCGCGCGGAGGGAAATTATTTGCTGATGCCGCGCTCTACATTCCGTGCAGGAAGAAGCTTTCAGACCTTCTTGCCGGAGGGACTGCCCGGAAATATACGGATGAAGACGTCGACAGGCTGATTCGGAAACATCTCGAAGAGGAGAGTGCCGCCGCACAGTCGCATGAGCCGAGCGGAAACAGGGAGACAGGCTACCATAGGGACGTACACATCGCGGGAGGCGACTATTTTTCGCAGGCGGACTATGAGGGCGTGCGCCGCAAGGATGACAACCTTTTCAGAAATATAGGCTCGGCTTCAGACGGTCACGCGAAAGGAGACCAACAGATGGTGCCGCAGCTGGGATTCTACACCCAGACCTTGGCCGAAATCTATGCCGAGCAGGGATATTTTGACCAGGCGAAACAAATTTATTCTCAACTAATTTTGGCATATCCGGAAAAAAGTGCTTACTTTGCATCCCTTATTGAAAAATTGGGCTGAGCAATCAACCGGACACACAAATAAGAATATTAAAAAGTATTAAATAATGAAAGCATTATTCATAATCCTGACAGTGCTTGTCATCCTTGCAAGCATCCTGCTTACAATCGTTGTCCTTCTCCAGAACAGCAAGGGAGGCGGACTCGCAAGCAACTTCACGACCGGAAACCAGACCTTCGGAGTACGTCAGACAGCTGACATGCTCGAAAAAATCACTTGGGGTCTCGTTGCATTCATCTTTGTTGTGTCTGTGATCACAACATTCATCCCGCACATCAACCAGAGCGGCAACATCACCGACCAAATCAACACTGAGGTTGCAGCACCTGCTCCGGATTTCAACGGAGAGCCTGCCGACACAACTCAGGCAAACTAATCGTCTCTTCCGGCCGCACTGACGGTCAAAAAGGCAGATAAATAAATAGTCTTCCAGATGCTCTCAAAGGCGTCTGGAAGATTTTTGTGTATACAGCTCTGCCAAAATGTCAGCCATTCTTTCCAACGGAATATCTTTTGACGACAACTAAACGCAGCAGATGGCTGCATTAGTAACGTGACACAAAATTGTCTAATGTAGTCAGATGCAAGGCTTACGAGGAGTCAAAACCGCAGCAACCTGATGGTTGTGAGGATTTTGACGACGAGTATAACGCAGCAGATGGCTGCATTAAACAATTTTGATATGGAGAATAAATACGAAAACTTACAAAAATTCGCCATCAACCTCAATGAGAGGGCAGCTCAAGGCAAGCTTGACCCTGTCATCGGGCGAGACGAGGAAATACGAAGGGTCCTTCAGATATTGAGCCGAAGGACAAAGAACAACCCTATCCTTGTGGGTGAGCCGGGTGTCGGCAAGACCGCCATTTCGGAAGGCATCGCACAAAAGATTGTCGACGGAAATGTCCCGGAAAACCTGAAAAACCGAATCATTTACTCACTTGACCTTGGCGCCGTAATCGCCGGTGCAAAATATCAGGGAGAGTTCGAGGAAAGGCTTAAAGCCATCGTGAAGGAAGTTATCGACAGCGACGGTGAGGTTATCCTCTTCATCGATGAGATTCACACTCTGGTGGGTGCAGGCAGAAGTTCAGGTGCGATGGATGCTTCCAACATCTTGAAACCGGCTCTTGCACGAGGCGAACTGAGAACCATCGGTTCAACCACGCTCGACGAGTATCAGAAATACTTTGAAACCGACAAGGCACTTGAAAGACGATTCCAGATGGTGATGGTGGACGAGCCTACGCCTGCCGAGTCAATATCAATTCTGCGTGGTCTTAAGGAGAAATACGAAAATCACCACAAGGTGAGGATTGAGGATGATGCGCTGATTTCAGCCGTAGAGCTGTCCCACAGGTACATCACCTCAAGGTTTCTTCCGGACAAGGCCATTGACCTCGTGGATGAGGCTGCCGCAAAGCTTCGTCTTGAGATGAACTCCGTGCCGGAGCCGATTGCCGAGTTGGACAGCAAAATCAAACAGTTGGAAATCGAGAAGGAAGCCGTAAAACACGAGGGCGTATCCCTTAAGCTCGACAAGATTGAGTCCGACCTCGCCGAGGCCCGCAAGCAGCACGCTGAGCTTCAGAAGAGGTGGGATGCCGAAAAGGGCATACTCAACGAAATCCAGTCCGACAGGGCTCAGATTGAAGATCTTAAGGTTCAGGCCGCCGCTGCGGAACGGGCCGGAGACTACGGAAAGGTTGCCGAAATCCGCTACGGAAAGATGGCTAACCTCAAGCAGAGAGTCAGCGAATTGGAAGCCAAGAAGAATGCCATCAAGGATCCTATCCTTAATGAGGCCGTGACGCCTTCTGACATCGCCGAGATTGTGGCAAGGTGGACGGGCATCCCTGTGAACCGTATGCTTGAAAGCGAGCGGGAGAAACTCCTCAGAATGGAGGACGAACTCCACAAGAGGGTCATCGGACAGAATCAGGCAATCAAAGCCGTTTCCGACGCCGTGCGCCGTTCAAGGGCGGGACTGCAGAACGAGAAGAGACCGATTGGTTCGTTTATGTTCCTCGGAACCACAGGTGTGGGCAAAACCGAACTTGCAAAGAGCCTGGCGGAGTTCTTGTTCAATGACGAGAATATGATTACGAGGATTGATATGTCTGAGTATCAGGAGCGTCACTCTGTGAGCCGTCTTGTCGGTGCGCCTCCGGGATATGTGGGCTACGATGAGGGCGGTCAGCTGACCGAAGCCGTCAGAAGGAAACCATATTCGGTTATTCTTTTGGACGAAATCGAGAAAGCGCACCCGGATGTATTCAACATCCTCCTTCAGGTTCTGGACGACGGTCGTCTGACCGACAACAAGGGCCGTACGGTGGATTTCAAGAACACCATCCTTATTATGACCTCCAACGCGACGGAGGAGCAGCTCAAGGCGACGATGAGGCCGGAGTTCCTCAACAGGATTGACGAAATCATCACTTTCCAGCAGCTCAGCAAGGACGACATCCGCGAAATCCTGCATCTCCAGATGGACGCTCTCCGCAGGAAGTTGGACGAGAACGGGGTCGGCATCAAGTTCACCGAAGCATTCGAGGACTATATGACAACCGAGGGTTATGATCCTGCCTACGGTGCAAGACCTATCAAGCGTCTGATGCAGAGGGAGCTCGTAAACCTCATCGCCAAGGCCATCTTGGAAGGCAAGGTGACACGTGGCTCGACTGTGAGTGTGGATGTTAAGGACGGACAGGTTATCATTGGCGAAATCGCCTAAAAAGCGGATTGCCGCGTTGCTCGCCTTGCCAAAATCCTCACAACCATCAGGTTGCTGCGGTATTTGGCTTCACCGAGCGCCTTGCACTCCATCTTTTTATGCAATTCCGCCCTCCAAGCGGCTTAACCGCGCGATTTGAAAAGCGCGGGCGACACTAACTCGGAAATCGCCGGGAATCAGCAATGGTTCCCGGCGATTTTTTTGTATCATCTTTTGTATCATCGCGATATATGTTCAAGAAATTCGCCAGTCGCAACCGGCAAATTTGCTTCAAATTAAACGAACAGACTTCAACGATCTGAAATTTTTCAAAATGAGAGTATATCACGGAACAACAATGATTGTCGAGAGAACATGAGCGACGCCTATCTTGTTGACGACATCGTGATGGAAGCCAAGAAATGCAGTCGTCCTTTTTCATCCTGAATTGATAAAATTAGGGGATTTTGCATAGAAACGCCGTTTAAAAATTGGGGATTTCGACAAATCTATGTAAATTTGTCGAAAATGGATTGATTTTATGGAAACTGCCCGGATATTCAAACGAAAAATATACGAGAAGATGCTTCAATGGAAACAGACACGAGATGGCTCCACAGCACTTCTCATAAAAGGAGCAAGGCGGGTCGGGAAATCCACTGTCGCGGAGGAATTTGCCAGAAAAGAATATCAGAGTTATATTCTGATTGATTTTGCAGACGCTCCTTCTGAATTATGGGAGGCGATGGACAAAATCTCGGATAGGGATTACTTCTTTATGCAAATTCAATTCATCTATGGAATAAAACTGTACGAGCGAAAATCCGTCATAATCTTTGATGAGGTTCAGAAATGTCCGAAAGCAAGAGAGGCAATAAAATACCTCGTAAAAGACCATCGGTATGATTATATTGAAACCGGCTCCCTGCTTTCCATAAAAAAGAACACGAGGAACATTGTGATTCCAAGTGAAGAAACTCGAATAACGATGTATCCGATGGATTACGAAGAATTCAGATGGGCGCTGGGAGATAATGTTTCCGTTTCCCTGTTGCGTGAAGCATTTGACAACAAACGTCCGTTTGGAGATGCGGTTATGAGAAAACTATTGCGTGATTTCCGTCTATATATGCTTGTAGGAGGTATGCCTCAGGCTGTAAATACACTTATCGACACGAATAACCTCTCTGAGGTAGATGCAAAAAAACGGGAAATCATCGAATTGTACATTGATGACTTTCAAAAGATTGACCCTTCCGGAAAAATATCGAAACTTTTCAGTGCCATACCTGCACAATTGAGTAAGAATGCCTGCCGATACCAGCAGAGAAGTGTTGTTGGAAGGGGATATTCAAATGGTGACATCGCTGAATTTCTCCGAGATCTGGAAGACAGCCTTACAGTAAATTTCGCTCACCACGCGGACAACCCGACTGTAGGTCTGCCTGCACATACCGATTATGAGCAATACAAGCTGTTTATAGGCGACACCGGACTGTTTATCACTCTGGCATTCTGGGACAAGGAGGTGACCGAAAATGTTATTTATCAGAAACTTTTAAGCGACAAACTGTCTGCCGACTTAGGGTATGTTTATGAGAATGCTGTCGCGCAGATGCTTGTGGCTTCCGGAAACAAATTATTCTACCACACCTGGCAGTCAAAGACCTCAAACCATAATTACGAGATTGACTTTCTCCTGTCCAGAGGTACTAAGCTTTGGCCTTTGGAGGTAAAATCTTCCGGATATAAGACACATAAGTCGTTGGATGAATTCTGCAACAAATATTCTGAGCATATCAGCAACAGGTATCTGATATACACTAAGGATTATAAGAAAGACGGACAAACAACACTTCTGCCGGTTATGTTGACAATGTTTTTGTAGGAATTGCGAATGGCCCATCTTGTTGATGACATCGTGATGGAAGCCAAGAAATGATGGGGCCGACTAAAAAGTCCCGAAGGGACCGCGCCGGGGCGCGAGATACCCCTAATAGGGGTCGCAGACGTTAGTCTGCGGGGGTTAGGAAGTCCGGAGGAGGGGGAACAAAAGACTTTTTGGTCCCCCCATTGCCTATAGTTTCTTGAGGTTGCAGAGGAGAAGATTGCCTTGGGAGTCACGGAGATGCATTCCGTTGCCCTGACAGTAGCGGAACCACTTGCAGGTGGCGCAGTCGTCCTTTTTCATCCAGCGGCGGTCGCGGTAGGGACGGAATCGGTTTTCCCAAACGTCGACGAAATCGTCCTTGTAGATGTTGCCCTGATGGTAGTCGCTGCGGATGCTGGCACAGGCGGAGATGGATCCATCGGCAAGAACCGAAGCGACAGTGAGACCTGCCTGACACATATAGAGGTTGTCGCGAACCTTGCCCTCATACTCACCGAGGAAGCCTTCGCAGGCATAGCTCGTGCGGATGCGGCCTTCGTTTCGCGTGCGGACTATGAAGTCCATCAGACTTCGAAATTCCTGAGAAGTGAGCTGAAGTTGGGGGTCTTCGGCCGCGCGTCCCGCCGGGAAGATGGTGAAGAGGCGCCAGGCCTTTATGCCGGAGGATATCAGGATTTCTTTAAGTTCTTCGAGATGCGCAAGGTTTCGGCGGTTCACGCAGGTTACGACATCGAAGACGATGCCGCTTCCAGAAAGAATCATTGCTGCATTCAAGGCGCGGGTGAAGCTGCCAGGCACGCCCCTCATCCAATCATGGTCGGCTTCGGTGCCGTCAATCGAAACGGTTGCGCTGCCAAGTCCGGCACGGAGAAGTCCGGCCGCACGTTCCCTTGTCAACAGATAGCCGTTTGTGACCATTCCGCATGAGAAGCCCATTTCACGGATTCTGCGGATGCAGTCCTCGAGATCGCGGCGCATCAGAGGCTCGCCGCCGCTGAGAATCACCATCTTGTCCTCCGGGCCATAGGCCTCATTAATACGCCGGAGCACCATTTCAAAGTCAGCGAAAGGCATATCTTTCAGACCGGAAGTCACCTTGCAGTCACTTCCGCAATGGCGGCACTCAAGACAGCAGCGAAGGGTACATTCCCAGAAAATTTCCCTCAGCGGATGCTCCCGCGCACAGTTAAGGGTGAGCTGTCGCTGCAGTTCAAGGGCGATTCTTTGTCTAAGGCTTACCCCACCCATCATTTCTCGGATTTCTCTTCCGGTTTCAGTTTTATTTCGACGGGAGTCGCGTTCTCGTATGCCCCGAAATACCAATTATCATCACCATCCTTAACCTTAACGATGTCAACTTTAAGCGTTTCCGGAGCAAAACATCCGCCGTTCTCTTCGCCGTCAATATCCTCGGTTATCACATAGACTTCCGGATTATCAAACGACGTCACAGAACCGCTGAGTTCGAATGCCCCGGCATTGTCAGTCAGAGATTTGAATAAATCATATTCATATCTGTCCAGTTCCACTCCCGCTTGTTTAGGCATGACTTGCACGGCCTTCACTCGTATCCCTTTAATCGGGGTCTCGCTTTCATCAGTAACAACACCCTTGACAGTCACATCACAATGAGGAGAGCCATACATTGCAGGAATTTCAGGGCAACCATACATTTTAGGGCAACCGGTCACGGCAGCAAAACCCATAGCCGTAAGCAAAACCCGGCATATTTTCACCATCAGTTGTCTCATATCAGTATCGTTTTAAACTACTGAGTATCAATCTTCTACTGACACCCGGCACAAATATAACGAAAAATGATAAAATTCAAACCAATGGTTCAAAAAAAACAGAAAAACCAGAAGAAAAGGAATGCCATCAATAGACCAGTTCCATTTTGTCGACCCAAAGTTTGGTGCTTGAGGAGCCGGTGAGGTAGTCACCGAGGTAGCTGGCGGCGCAGGTGACGATGATATGCGTCGGGCGCTCGGTGAGAGTCTTGTAGTTCAGCGGAATTTCAATCTGGGTCCAGTCGCAGGATTGGTTGCTGACGTGGTGGCCGAAGGCTATGACTCCATCAGACTTTTCGGTGTAGTAGCGTCCCTCCGTAGTGTTCACATACACAGGAGACTCCGGATTGCCGCCCATCTTCTTGTAATCCCAATTTCCTACCGAGATTGCAATTTCGCAGCGGTCATTGTCGCCCACTTGGGTGTTGTCACCCACAGGACGCTTGCCGATGATGTCGATGATTCCGCTTTCATACTTATACCAGACCTTAAGAGCCTTCGGACGTGTTGTCCAATAGCGTCCGTAATTCACTGCTCCTCCGGTGGTTCCGATAATCTTCGCAAATCTGCCGGTGAAAAGGTTTCCACAGGCAAGCACACCCACAAGTGACTTTGACTCACAGCGCACAGACCAGCCACCATCCGCCTTCTCCTCAGAATCCGGGAATGTGAGGACGAGATTGAGTGTTCCAGTGCCTGCAACGCCGTCTTTGCCTTCGCCGTTTCCGCAGGCCCACCATATTTCGCGTGACTCCGGGTCATCGCAAGACGGGTCATACCATTTGTAATAGTCCGCATCGGTCACCTTGCTGAAATGCTCGAAACTGTTGTTCGGGAACTGTCGGGCAGGGTCGGTAGTAAACTGTTGGACATCAGTGGTATCATCACCGGTGTAGGCATAAAACTCGTATGTCGTTGCCGGTGTCAGACCGGTGATGTGCGCCGTAAACTGTCCTCCTGTCATCGAAAGGGCACCCCCTGTCACATCTGTCCATCCGGATTCACCGACAACGCGGTATTTAAATCCGTTCTTCTGTCCCTCGACGCCGACCGCAGTAATATAAACCTCTTTCGTCCAAACATTTATATTTTTCACATTTACGGATATATCCGAATGTTCCACGACAAGCGTCCAATACTCCGAATCCCCGAAACTCTTCACCTCAATTTCAATTGGCGTCGAATTACCGTCATCATCGATGAATTTCTTGATATATTTTATATCCAATGAATATGTACTCACCCTTTTCGGGCCGAGTTTGAGAGATTTGACGACGACATTAGACAAATCCACGGTCTTGCTGGCGTATGCTATAGCCCTCCGGTTCTCAACATCAAGGACAGTCTCCCCCACCTGACTCTCGATGGTGAAATAACGCTCAATCGGACGCTGAGCCGAGATTGTCCATTTGTAGTCCTGCCAAGTGGAAAGAGTCACGTTCCAAGGAGATGTCAAATCGTGACGGCCCTTGATTTCGGCAGAAAGGCCAAGTTTATTCTCCTCTATATCAGTAGTATACCCATTGATGCGGACATTCTTCAAGTCATAATCCTCTTCAAGAATGATGTCCACCGTCTGCTTGTGTGCATCGATCTCGACCGTCTTCGCCCCTTCCGCGTCAAGAGACAGGATGTGGGGAACGACAACCGGGTAGGGGATGTCATTCTTCAGGCAGGATACTGCAAGTAGAGAAAAAACGGATATGAGAAATGTGAACTTTTTCATAATGCTACAAATGGACTGACAGTCCGAAGTTTATCGAAAACAAGTCCAGTCTTGCCTGGGCGCGGAAATAATTCCTTTCGCCTTTGAACGAACCACCGGAGTAACCCTTGGAGTTGTTGTAGGATATGTCCGCAAGGCTGATGAATGCAAATACGGAAATCGTGTTCATCGGGAAATATACTATTCCGGGACTGAGCGCAAGAAAAAATTTGTTGTTGATGGTGTAGGATTCCGACGAACTCTGGATGTCGCTTCTGGAACGGGTGTAACCCAGTGAGGTATCTAGGAATACGCCCACACGTCCCTTGCTGTCAAGTCCAACGTATGAACGATTGAAGGCGGCTCCGGTGTAGGAGAGCGTTTTTGCCTTGACATTCTTGAAATCGTAGGAGAAATTTCCCAGAAGGTCCAGTGTGGCGGCGTCCACCGAGCAATTACCGTTGGTGTACTGAAGTCTCAGACCCACCGAATGGTTGTCACAGTAGGCGTAGGCGCCATTTATCGAAATCCTCGCGAGTGAAAGATAGGCGTTGGACTTGTCGAGCAACAGGAGATATTCGCTATTGTCCGCCGAAAGATTGACATACGACGCCGCCATCCCAATCTGCCAGTCGTGTTTCGGGATTATGAGGTGGGTACGAAGGCTTCGTTTGCTGATACCGGTCGTGTCCCGCGCTATTCGTTTTCCCAAAACCAGAGGTTTGCGCTTTTCTACTGTCGAACTGCTGTCGTGCCGATGACGGGGACTCTCTGCGTCTGTCGTCGTCGCGTAGGAGGATGTGACCGCTCCCAAAAACAGGGACAGGATAATCATAAATCTTCTCATACGCAACTACAGATAATAGGCGAATCCTACCGCTATTGAAGCGAGATTCAAAGTGAAACTTGCATTGGAATTGCTGCTGGAGCCGGTGGAAACCTGATTGTGGACCTGGTCTGTCCAGAAATAGTTAAAACCGAGTACCCCGACACTCAACTCCATAGCCAAGTGATTGGTTATAAAGGCCGTAAATCCCGGATTCACCCCCACAATCATCTTATACTGCGAGGTGAATGTACCCTTAGTCTGAGAGTCCACCTTTGCCGTGTTCTTCACCTGACCGGCAGAAAAACCGAGTCCGACCTGGGCAAACATCGAAAACCTTCCCGAAGTTCCCAGAGGAATGTAGGGGCGGAATGCGAGCGAGCCTCCGAAACTCTGCGAAAGCCGGTAATAGTCCCTCACGCTCATACTGATTTCCGAAACAGACAAATCCGCCGAAGCGAGGTCGAGCATAGTCCTGTCGTAGGACAAACTTGCTCCTACTCCGATATTGTCCCTAATCATATAGAGGAATGTCGGTGTGGCGGAAACCGTGTAACCTTTCGAATTTATTCCGTCAACGATGAGAAAATTGTAGTCTTTCATCGAGTGGTAGGAATATCTGGCGTTCCCCCCTATCATAAAAGTTCCTTTCGGGGCAAATACCGCCTGATGTGAATTGTCATACCCACGGTCATACTTCTGTCCGACGGCCGTTTGGAGGGCGAGGAACAGAAATATGACTGTGAATGTGACTATATGCCTTGTCCGGAACATATTATTCGTAAAGCAATTCTACAGCGTCAATCCAGAATCTTGAAGAATCACTTCCGGTGAAGTAGTCTCCATACATTGAGGAAGCGCAGGAAATTATGATATGGGTCGGATACTCGTTTGTCTTGTGGTAGTTGAACGGAATCGTAATCTGCTGCCACTGAGAAACATCGGAAACATCCTTAGAACCTCCGTTAATCTGTTTGAAACCATCTCCATAGAGGATGAGCTCACCGTCAGCTATAGTGGATGGGTCGTTGCGGTAGTCAACAAATGTAGATTGGTCGGTGGTGTTCACCTGGACAGGGCTGTCCTTGGTGCCGCCGTAAGTTTTGTAGTTCCAAGTTCCGAGGGCGATTTTCACGTTTCCACGGTCCTTGTCGCCTTTCTTTAAATCAGCGCCTTCAGGAACACCCTTGAATATGTTCACATTTCCTGCCGAATATTTTACCCAAAGACGCATTCCGGTCGGGCGGGATGTCCACGGACGCCCAAAGTTTACCTTTCCACCGGAAGTTCCGATGATTCCGGCAAATTGTCCCGTGAAGAGGTTACCGGCAGCAAGGATGCCCAAAGTGGATTTTGACATTGCGCATACAGAACGTGAGCCGTCCTTTGCGTCGTCCGAAGGCTCGGTGATGACAACGCCCATATTTGCAGAACCATTCACACCGTCCGGGCCTTCACCGTTACCGGAGCCCCAGAACATTGTCTTGCAATCGTCCACCGCGCAGGATGGGTCATACCATTTGTAGTAGCTCTTTCCTGAAACTTTGCTGACATATTCGAAACTTGCGTTCGGAACATTCGGAGCCGCCTCTGTGGTGAAACTCAGGGCGTCTCCCTGGTCCTCGCCTGCGATGACAAGCTTGTATTCATATTTGATCGAAGGTGTAAGTCCCTTGAGTACAGCCTCATAGACACCCTCCGCGCTACGAGTTGCATCAGCACTTTTCCAGTCGCCATTGCCCTGAGGACGGTAGGCGAATTTGATTGCCGAAGGGTCGCTGAACTCAGCCTCGTCTACATCGGCGTGAACCGTGGCGTGTCCTGCCCAGATTTCGTATATTCCCGAAGGAGCGAGACCTGTGGAAACAGGTTCAAAGACTATGGTGTCGTCAATGACCTCGGTGGAATGGTCCACTTCAAGTTCAAATCCGAGTTCGCCGTCCTTGATTGTGTATTTCACATTCAAGGTGTAGACCTTTCCCGCCTCCACAGTCGGGATTGTTCCGGTTTTTGTGAAGGGCTTGCTGTCTTTAGAAAGAGTGCCGGAGAATGTCCACGAAAGCTGCGGCTCATCAAGACCTTCAACGATGAAATAGCCCTCGCTTCCAGACTTCGACGCATCGTAAACCAGACTGTGTTCCTCGTCAAGACCTATGGTAAAACTGTAGCCCGCCGCAAAATTCTCTGCAACGCTCGGATCGAAGGAAATCTTTGAAATGGCGTTGTTTACAGTAGCCTCAACCTGAACAGAGGTATTTGTGCCCGAAGAAACGGTGAAACTCTTTGTTCCCTTGTAGCTTTTCTGCTCCCAAGATGCTGTCTGAGCCGACTCCTTGGCAGCTTCACCGGCGATTACATCCACACGATATTCGTTGGACGGGAGGTAGATGGTCTGGGGAGCCTCGGCATAGACATAACTGCGGACAAGCCCGCTGAAGTCTCCCATATAGATGTTCACTTTTGCAGTGTTGAGAAGTTCATCCGAAGAAAGCGCCGCTTTGGTCTTGGATAATGAGACTCCGAGAGTAATGGAACCGGTGCCTTTATCCGGCACTATTTCAGTTTTGCTGCAAGAAGCGGCGGCTCCCGCGATGGCAAGGAGAAGAACTGCGATATTTCTGTTTTTCATGTCCCTCCCTCCTATTCATTAACTATCATTATGATATCGAACGAGTTGCGACAACCTTTCGCATCAACGACGTTCATCTTGAATGTATGCGTACCAGGGTAGAGCACGATTGCCTCCTGTGCCTTGCTGAGGTCGAATTTGATGTCGGTCTGTCCGACAAGTGTCGCTCCGTGAGGGAAAGGCACAACCTGGAAAACGAGGTCCTGTTCCGGAAGCGGGTTCACGAGGTCGATTGTTCTTGCCTGTGCCGCGTCGAGAGCTGCAAGGAAAGCATCGCTTGTGGATGTGATGTCCACGGTGAACTTCTTCACTCCGTTAGGAACGATGGACTTGAGGATGAGGTGGATTTCCTTTTCCTCTTTCTTCGGCATAACGACATTCTTGAGGTCGGTGAATTCCGCATCGCAACCGCCGGCGTAGTCGAAGTCAAGAGTGATGCCTCCGTCGCCCTTAGGTGCAGAAGGGTCTTCGCCGATGATATCCTCTGTGATGTCATTGACATCGTTGCCGAGTTCCTTGTCGTCCACCAGGGAGTTGATTACTATATCGAAGGTGGCATTACCCTCTTCATTTGCTTTCTTGATGAATTTAACCTGACGCCACTGCTTCGCCTTTACATTAGTGAAGGTCTTGGTCATCGTCTGGCTCTTGCCTTCAATCTGCCCCTTAAACCTGACGAGCATAGTCGTACCCGCAGGATTGTTCACAGAGAAATAGCCTGCGCTCTGCTCGTAGCTTGCAGTGGAGCCGTCATAGCGAAGAGCATAGTCAAGCGCAGTCCCGGCAGTCACTTCAACAGATGCCACGCCCGCGCCGGTGACCATTGCAAGAAACTCATCGCTATAGGAAACTGTCACCTTGCACTGAAGGAGCTGACAAACGATGCTTCCCACAGATGTGGTCTGGCCCGCTGAAATCGAAAACTCCTTTGATGCTCCGTAGACCGGCTGCTCAAAAGCCGCCACTGGAGTTCCCTCTTCTGAAGAACTTGCCACAAGGCGGTAGTTTCCTGCCGGAAGAGAGACTTTATTATTCTTTTGTTTGATGGCAGAATAGGTGGTTGTGAGAGCCACTGATTCTGTCACTGTGTCAAATATCTTTATGCTGTAGTTCCCGCTCGCCGCAGTTGTGGCCTTGGTCTCAACCTCGTCGTTGCAAGAAATGCTGAACTCTGCAAACGAAAGCGTTCCGGATGCCTCTTCGGAGAAAACTGTCACTTTCTTGCAAGATACCATAGAAACTGCCGCGATGGAGGCGATTATCATTATTGTCTTTTTCATCATTCTTAGTCATTAAGTTCAACATCACCACAGTCAATGGTTTCCGCCGTGTCGTTAAATGTCACGCTAATCTTGAGCCCCCCGACAGTGGATGCATCAAAACTTATGGTGTAGCAAGTCGCGCTTTCAAGAGAGTTGTATTCTTTCGAGAAAGTCTTCGGACTGCCGCCACCCTGCTTTGTGAATGTGCCGGAAAGTGTGAATTTGTAGGCATCGACAAAGGCCGCACGAGTCTCGCTTTTAGGGAAAGCGATTTGTGTGCCTGTGCCGGTGGTGAGTTTCAAGTTCCAATCCGTGAAATAGTTCTTGAAATTGTCGCTGAATGAGAGCTTCACGATTGAGTTTCCCAGTGAAGCAGGAATGCTGACATTTGTCTTGTTTCCGCCGTTGACGACAAACGCTGTCTGACCGCTGAAATAAGGCTTGTCAAAACCCTCATCTCCTTCAGCGCCGTAACTGGCTTTAACAGTGTAGTTTCCGCCCTTTAGAGGCTTTTCGCTGTCCCAAGCGGAGACGAGTCCCTTGTAGATTTCAAGATTGTCGCTGTTAGTGAGACTTATTGTGAAGTCCCCTGCAGATGGAAGTGATGTATAGTCTGAGACATTGCTCTTTGTGACATCATCCACAATCCGGTAGTTGGAGACGGCAAAACTCACTGTTCCATCTCCGCTGCCAAGCCCGCCGGTGTTCACACTCTTGGAACAAGAGAGCGACAACAGCGCGGCAGCACTGCAAATTGCAATTTTAAATAGGTTCATAATTAAAGTTTTATATGTGCAAATCTTTTATTTCGCTATTTGAACTTTGATGTTGTCGAGGTAGAGCCAGCAGGTGGTGCTGTTGCCACCGGCACTGTACTCCACAGAAGTTCGCCAAGTGATTCTCACAAGTCCTGCAGGGGCCGAGTGAATGACCATAGTTTCTGCATTCGGAGTGTTCGCGTATGTCCCGGTTTTTTCCTTGGTGAAAAACTTGTTTTCATCTTCGAATATGCCGGTCTTGTCTCCACTTTTGTATGCTGTGTCAGAAGTCACATATCCAAGATAGACATTCTGACCGCAGTCTCCTCCCACCAATTTATAGAAGTCATTGTTCGAGCCCCAAGAGAACGAGACTTTTACGTCGGATTCTTTTTTAAGGGCAATGATAGGGGCGGAATCGACTCTGGCGTCATAATTGGCGACAGATTCACGCCGCGCAGCCACCCTCATACTCTTTCCTGCTTCCGCACCCACACGTGCTCCTGTCCAACCATTAAGGAATGACACGGCATTACAAGAACCCGCACTGGAAAATCCAAATGTATCGTACGAACTGAAAGCCTCAACAGTAGAGAAATCCTCATAAAGAAGATAAGGCAGACCTGCCGAAATCTCCGCAAAATTCAGCGTTGTCAAATCCGGCACACGCACAGTCTGCGTGGCATCAACGTGCTCTGTATCAAAGGTTACAGTGACATCTTTTCCACTGAATGTACGGAATGTGTCAAGATTCTCAAACGGGATTTCAAATGTTTCACCAGTAGTGATTTCGTGACCCGGACGATACTCATAAATCGTCGAACCATCCCCCCAAGTACATCCCTGTGGAGCAGTCAGTCTCACGGCATTCGCATTCTCTCCCAGATTGTTCGAAGACACGGTAAAACGCAAACGGCCATATTCCTGAATGTCGGAAATCCGCAATCGTACAGGGGTCGAATGTCCTGCCGCAAATGTCCTTCCCTCAAGATTCACAGGATAGGCATTGGCAATTTTGGTTTCGGTATATATTTTTATATTGATGGATTCTGACGCCTCAAACGACGACGGGAAAAATGCCGCCATCGCATATTTCCTCTCTGAAGATGTCGAATTCACAAGAGGTTCCGAAAGTTTCAGGGTAATTGATTTTTCTTCACCGGAAAATTCAGCCGCGGCCTCGGTGTCGGTGAAGTCCGCAACAAGTTTTCCTGCAACCGGCTTTGGAAAAGTCAGGACCATTTTAACAATAGGCTCACCGCCCAATTTGTCCTCACCCTCCGGGAGATATAAACGGAATTGGTGAAGGATGTGCTCCATGCTCATACCGAGTTTCGTGTAGTCGGAAAGTTCTTGCACCTCATCAAGCGGACCGTGAAGCAGAGGATTTGCAATCATTATGTCCGCACCTCCGGAAACTTTTCCGTCCTGGACGGAAGGAATGGTGAATGTCGCTTTCGTGAGGCTTACAGACTCAGGAACTGGGTAGGTGGCGAAGTAGGTGTAGCGGTCCTCTGGCATCGCCGAAGGGAGCGTGGCTGTAAAAAATGCCTTGTCACCGTTGAGACCGTAAACAGAAAAAACAGTATTGTCGAGTGTGTACTCGCCTGCGGAATTCTTTGCCCAAACACAAATAAGGTCTCCCTTTTCCCAAGAAGAAGTGAGTCCGTCAGCGTTCATCGAGCTGCGGGTCGTGGAATCACCGGCATAGAAACCCACGCGACAAACACCGCTGTTCCCGGCCGTTTCCACGACATCTTTGCTACACGCAGAAAAAGCGCACAGCATTAGCGCAAAAAAAACATACTTAAGAGATTTCATAGTCTCCAAATTATCCCAAAATTCGGCCGGACAGAGTTCGCCCATAAGGCCAAATCTTTAATATTCAATTAATAAGGAGACATTCTGCCTCCTATATGTGCAACTAATCCGCTGCAAATATAGGAATTTTTTTTATTTCAACAGTTCAGTGATGTCGCGGCAGGTGTTCGGGTTGATGTTGGAGGCCTGGGCGGCAATCATGCGGGAGCGGCGGACGGGGTCTTCGCAGAGGAGGAGAGCCTGACGGACTTGCTCGCGGATGTCGGTGGTAGCGTAAGAGAGGCCATGGTAGTGGAAGAACAGGGCGTTCATCGTTTCGCAGCCCGGAATCGGCGCGGTGTGGATGATCGGGATGCGCTTCGCAGCGGCCTCGGTGCTGGAAAGCCCGCCCGGCTTGGTAAAGATCACGTCACAGGCATCCATAAGGTTCGGAATCTTGTCAGTGAAACCGAGCGCAACCACATTATCACTGTGGCGAAAGTTCTTTTGAAGATTAGCGCGCAACTCAGAATTGTTGCCGCAGACAAGAATAACCTCGACGGAGTCGCCGCATTTGCGGAGGATTTCCTTGACCGTGTCCTGAATGTGTCCGAAGCCCATGCTGCCGGACATAATCAGAAACCATTTCTTGTCCGCGTCCATATAGCCATAGTCAAGTATGCACTGTCCCCTCGCCTCACGCTTGTCGGCTGCAGGCTGATGGAAAATGCTCCTCACCGGGATGCCGAACGGATGCAGTTTCTCTCGCGGGAGGCCTTTCTTGACACATTCCTCAATGAGGTGCTCGTGAGGAACGACGTAGTAGTCGAGCTCGGTGTCTTTCATGAACGGGATGCAGGTGTAGTCGGTCATCACGAACACGGACTTTGCGGTGAGCTTGCCCTTGCGCTTGAGGGCAGTGACGGCTTCCGCAGGGAATATGTGTACGCAGACCACTACGTCGAATCCATTTTGCTCGATGTAGTCGTGGAGATGGTCGCAGTAGAGTTTATTTGCGTAATATACCGGAGATTTCGACGTTTCGAGAGCATCGCTCACCGCCGCACCCGCACGGTAGGCCATGGCAAAGAGCTTTGTGCGCGTCGAGAAGAGATATATCTCGGAAGAGCGTTCCTTCGCCTCAGGACTTACTAGCCCCATAGTGTCCTGAACTTCAGCTTCAATTCCCTGTGACTGAAGGTATTCAAGATAGGCTTTCGCTGCAGAGTTGTGTCCTTCGCCAGTTGAGCAGGACAGTATAAGCACTTTCATGTCTATGTTGTCTAAAAAGTTTATGCAAGGCTAAAAATCCTTACTATACAGTTACAAATCCGTCGGCAAAAATAGAACAAATATTTCATATAACGAAAACGGGCCGGCACTATACCCGCCGGCTATAGATGTCAAACGTGAATGCGATGCCGGTTTCTGGGTCGGTGTGCAGGGGAGAAACGCTGTCCTGACGCCATGTAGAGGGGTCAATGGATGGGAAATGACGGTCGGCGGCAGGGGCTGAGGATAGGATGCGGGTGATATAGAGTTTGTCGGCAATGCCCATCGCTTCCGCATAAAGTTGCGCACCGCCGATGACAAAACAGCGCTGCACCCCGTCCTTCTGTTCCAGAAAACTAATTGCAGAGGGCAAGTCTCCGAACACGGAAATGCGTTCGTCGTCGGAGCATAAAGTCTTGGATATGACAATATTGAGCCGTCCGGGAAGTGGACGTCCGATGGACTCGAATGTACGTCGCCCCATAATGACAGGACACCCCATCGTTGTCGCTTTGAAATATTTCAGATCCTCCGGCAGATGCCACAGAAGGGCGTTGTCCTTTCCGATGGCCCCATCTTCCGCCACCGCCGCAATTATACATTTTTCCATATTTCGCCTTTTCTAATGAAAGTTGAAGCCGCATCACCTGAAAAAACGACTGCTCCGACCGCAGAAAGAAGCACAAGAAGAATCAGCAGGGCAGAACTTGCCGTGGATATACGCGCACCGACAACATAAGAATGAGGCTCGAAGCGCATCACAATCTCATGTTCACCGGCAGGAAGAATCATTCCACGGAGCATCCAGTCGCCACGGAAAATCTCCGTCTCCACCGCAGACGACGTCGCTTCGAAGCGGTTTCCTACAGTCTCGCCCACCTCGCCGACAGGGCCGACCCATGCCTTCCATCCGTCCGGATAGTAGATTTCGCTGAACATTACAGCACGTGGAGACGAAAGCCGACACTCATAGTGAAGTTCATTCGGCTCATACGAGGTCATCCTGATGAAATCATCCGGATTCTCGGAACCCTCTTCAATCTTTGATGCAATATCTTTAAAGTCAGGGCCTAAAACCACCGTGTTATCAAGGTCGGTATCCCCCAGAAAATCAATCTCCTCATTAACCGACTCCGCCGTGCGGGCGTCATTAACGAACCAGCAGCTTCCGCAGGCATAGTCGTTAACAACCGGGGCCATATCCTCTCCCAATATGATATACTTGCCGTTTAACATTGATGTTATGCGAAGATACGGCAAATTTTCCTCTAATTCAGTGATTGTCGCGCAGGTACCGGCCGCCTTGTAGAGAGCGTTGATTTCTCCGGAAATGTACCGCTCAATGAGGTCCTGATAGCGCTGAAGTTTCACCGGGCTGTAGCCGCCGATGCACTTGTGACGGTAGCATTGATGCGCGTCATTGAATGTGTTGACGCTCAAGTCGAGGACGCGATAAGACAAATCCCTGTCCGCGAGTATGCTCTTGTCGACAGGTCTCTCCTTAAACTGCGCCTCCCATTTTTTCGGAGAGATGAAATGGTCGTTGTTCAGGTAGCGCTTGCCCACGCTGAAAAGGTCTAAAAGGACCAGAACTCCGATTATCGTTCCCGCGACATAGCCCCTTCCTGTGCGCACAAACGGCTCTTTCTTCCAATATACCCACAGCAGTATTACTGAAGCCAAGGATATGACACACAGGCTTATGAGGGCGTCGTGACGGAGCATCGCCCTGCGGTCTTCGCGAAGCGCATCCACAAGAATATCCTGCATGCCGGTGTCAGATGCGGACGTAAAGTCCCCCGCAAGTCCGGGGAACAAGGCCATAATCAGACAGAAACCGCCCGTCAGCCCACCGGCCCAGAGCACGGCACGGATAATCTTTTTGTGATTGTAATCTTCCTTTATAATCTTGTCAAGCGTAAGGAATCCAAGCAGCGGCACCGTCACCTGAAGCACAGTCAGCGCCATTGACACCGTCCTGAACTTGCTGTACATCGGCGCGTAGTTGAACCACAGCCGCGTGAACCACATGAAATGATTGCCCCATGCGAGGAAAACCGCGATGAGGGTCGCCACGATAATCCACCACTTGTCCTTGCCTTTGAAGAGGAACAGTCCGAGGACAAAAAGGAATATGGTGACGGCACCGAGATACATCGGACCCGCCGTGAAAGGCTGCGGTCCCCAATACATAGGCAACTGCTTTACTGTCTGCTTCACATTAGGCTGTCCGGCACGCCGGAGAAGTTCCTCCGTGGCTCCGTGCTTCAGATGCGGATCGCAGGATGAGGCCCCGCCGTTAAAATTGGGAATCAGCAAGTTAGGCATCTCGTTAATCCCGTATGACCAGGCCGTGGCGTATTCAAGGTCAAGCCCCTTGGCCGCTGCCTTAGCCTCTTTCACTGCCTTCGCGTCACCCGCATGCTCAGCCTTGTCCGCTGCGAGTTCCGATCCCCCGCGCATAGTGTATTTTGAATATTTGTATGTGGGAATCAACTTGTTGGCGTTCGTCGCGATTCCGATGCAGCCCACGACGAGCAGCAGAGCCGAGGCTGCAAAGAATCTCGTAAGCCTCCGTCCGCGCTCTTCTTTCTTCACGCACGCCCATATTAGCAGCGTCAGCGCATAGACAAAAATTACAATCGCCAGATAGTAAGTAATTTGCGGATGATTCGCCTTTATCTGAAAGCTCAGTGCGAGGGCAAACAACACCGACGCGAGCACCGTCTTCGGCAGCCAAGACTTCCACGTAGCCGTCTTTCCTGTCTCAGCCTGACCGGCAGCCCCATCAGCCTTATACAACCCATAGCCGCCTTTGAGTCCTGCCATCGCGCATCGATAGGTGTAGACGACTCCGGCGAGCACCCAAGGGAAAAACGCAATCGCCTGCATTTTAGTGTTGTGCCCCACCTGAATAATCTGCATATTATACGAACAGAATGCGATTGCAATCGCGCCTCCTACCGCAGGCACAAGGCCGCAGCCAAACGAAAGCATCAGCAGGAATCCGCCAAGAAGAGCGATGAAGAAATAGGTCGCCGGACGCCTACCGGTCAGCAGCAGATTATACATCCACTTCGTCCAATCACCATCGAAATCGTCAATCGTCGCAGTCGTGGGCATTCCGCCGAACATCGAGTCAGTCCACTGCGTCTTGTCTTCCGGATGCTGCGCGTTGTAGGTCACAGCCTCGTTCGCCATACCCTTCCACGACGATATATCTCCCTGATTCACAATCTTTCCGCTCAAAACCTGAGGTACAAAAGCATACGACAGGACCACGAAAAACACGACAATGCAAAGATAAACCAATATCTTCTTCACGAGGGCATCGTTAATTTTAATTTTAGTCATCTTATGTTTTATATCAATGAGTCAAACAGCTGAGCCATCTGGCGGGTGAGCCGTCGGCGAGAATAGCGATCAATGTCACCGTCGTTGTCGTCGAGTTTTCCTGCGCGGAAAAGCGTCCAACAGCGGAGAATTTCCTTCTTCATGCCGTCGGCATCGTCCCAGTCGAACGTCACGCCGGCATGAGCATCGCCGAGCAGCCTCGCCATAGCCCCGTCGGTCTGCCCGATTCCGAGCACGGGACGTCGTGAGGCGAGATATTCGAAAAGTTTGCCCGGAAGCGTCGCGCGGTATTCCGGCTCATGGCGCAGGGGAAGAATCAGAATGGAGGCCCCACACTGCTCGCGCACAGCCTCATCATGGCTGACATAGCCCCTATTCACGAGAGACTTTCTGAGCCCAGCGGCGGCTATTGCCTCAACAATCTGAGTATCAGTCTTCCCGGAGAGCCGTATGCGCAGCTTTGACGCAAACTCTTCGTCCACAGCCGCAAGCTCTGCCAAAACTCTCCAAAGCTCAAGCGGATTCCCGTCCGCGGCAAAAAGCCCCGTGTGGACAATGTTAAAGAAATCCTCGTTCTCGCTTCCTGTCTCTTCCTCCGAGACGCGCATCTCCTCAGAGGCGCTGTCGAAGTCGTCATCGTCGAAACCGTTGGTAATCAGCTCTACAGGAGTGTCTGTCATCTTCCTGAAATCGTCCTGAACAAGGGGAGACACGGCAACAATCGCATCCGCCCCGTCAAGCACGCCCTTCTCCAGTCTTTCGTGCCGCCGCTCCGCCCACGAAGACAGTTCCAGATGCTTGAAATAGAACATCCTCGTCCACGGATCACGGAAATCCGCCACCCAAGGAATGCCAGTTGACGCCGCCACCTTCTGCGCAATGAGGTGCATCGAGTGGGGAGGGCCGGTGCTGACAATCACATCGACCGGATGCTCCTTGAGGTATTTCTTCAAGAACTTCACCGACGGACGAATCCAGAGGCAGCGAGGGTCGGGGATGAAAAAATTGCCGCGAATCCACAGCAAAATCTTTTGAGAAAGGCTCTTTTTCTGCGCATTTATCGGATTAACTTCCGATGCCGTGGCCTCCCCTGCCTTTCCATGCACGGATTTTCCCTCCGCATCACCCGCGGAAGCTTTGGAATTTCCCTTCCCCGTCAGCCTGCGGTAAATCCCGTAGGGCTCGAAAATCGGACGTTTCAGAACTATGGCCTCTTCCGGAACATCATCTTCCAATGTCCCATCCACGACCGTAAGTTCCGGATTCTCAGGAGTATATATCACCGGTTGCCAACCATTCTGCGGCAGATATTTCGCGAACTTCACCCATCTCTGCACGCCTGAACCTCCGGACGGAGGCCAATAGTATGTGATAATCAAGACCTTTTTCATATCCGCAAAATTACATCATTTTGTTGACTTTCCATCGAGTTTCAGAAACACATAATCAGATTCTTATTATATTTGCGGGTCAGGGAATTGGAATGTTTCCAAACAGTGGTATAAGAGTTTTGATTATGAAGGCTACAGCACATTTAGTCAGCCTCGCCTTGCTCCTTCTCGCGGGCCTCACCGCTGCGGCACAGGGGACAAGGCTCACAGGAAAGGTGACTGACCCGAACGGAGAACCGGTAATCGGTGCAGGGGTCATGTCTATGGAAAAGAAGTCGGCCGGCACAGTCACCGATATGGACGGAAATTTTAGTTTCATGCTGCCGGATGGTACAAAGTCGGTGCTATTCTCGTCGGTCGGGATGAAGGACGTCGTCTATAGGATTGCTGACGGAAACACGACGGGCGTGAAGATAGTGATGGAGTGGGAGAGCACACAGCTCGATCAGGTGGTAGTCACCGGCTATGCCCAGACATCGGTCAAGAGAATCACCGGCTCAGTGGCGGTCATCAGTTCGGATAAGTTCGAGGCGAAGGCCATCTCTTCAGTCGATGCGCTCATGCAGGGAGAGGTCGCCGGAGTTGCAGTGTCAGCGACTTCGGGACAGCCGGGAACAGAATCGCGCATCAGAATCAGGGGGTCGAACAGCATGACCGGAAGCGGGCAGCCGCTCTGGGTCGTTGACGGTGTGCCTATGCAGAGCGAATCGCCGTCCCTCAGCGCAGAGCAGCTTGCGACAGGCGGGTTCGACGACATCTTCGTCAACGGAATCGGCAACATAAACCCTAATGACATCGAGAGCATAACCATCCTGAAGGACGCGGCGGCAGCTGCCATCTATGGCTCAAGGGCGGCCAACGGAGTCATTGTCGTGACGACAAAAAAAGGCGAGGCCGGAAAGATGCGCGTCAGCTACAACAACACCTTCACCGTCTCGTTCAGACCGCAGCGGACACTTGACCTTATGAACTCGGCGGAAAAACTCGCCTGGGAGGACGAACTTTGGGATGAGTTCTCCGCTGCCAAATATCAGAAGTCACTGACAGACAATACGGCAATCTACCCTGTCGTCGGCATCGTCGGCCAGATACGCGCCGGGCTCGGGGACTTCAGCCACATCAAGGGAGACCGCGAGGCGCAGAACGCCTGCATAGAATCGCTTAAGGGCACCGACACCAACTGGTACGGGCTGCTGTTCAGAAACTCGTTCTCGCAGGGACACCACCTCTCTCTCAGCGGAGGTTCTGACAAAGTCACCTACTACGTCGCCCTCGGACTCAACGACGAGAACGGCATGCTGATAAACAACGACTACAGGCGCTACAACTTAAATTCCAAAACCTCTCTCGTCCCGACGGATTGGGTGCGCATCGACCTCGGTCTTGAGGCGGCAAGGCAGGAGTCGAAGATGCCGTATTCCAGCGTTGACCCGTTCCTTTACGCATATTTCTCAAACCCCTACGAGAAGGCATACAACGACGACGGCTCCTACGCCGCAGACAACACCTGGTTCACGCTCGGCTACTACAACGGACGCGGAGCAGAGCAGGTGATGCCGAAGAACGGGTTCAGCATACTCCGCGAGCTCAATTCGAACTACAGCTCCACAAAGAACACCAACGGAACGGCGCGTGCGCAGGTTGACCTGCGGATCATCGAACCTCTTCATTTCGTCGGACTCGTCTCATATTCCTTTGCCAATAACTCCACGGACAAGATTGTCGACAAATACACCTACTCCGCATTCCGCGATCGTCTCGGCAGCGACGACCGTTCACAGACCAATCTCTACGGCAACATATCCCAAAACAGGACAAACCGCGGAAGCTATGTGGCGAGGGGACATTTCGCTTTCAACAAAACCTTCGCGGAGATTCACACGCTCAACGTCCTCGCCGGGGCGGAACTCAGAGGCTCGGACGCCAACACCATATTCACGAAAAGGTACAACTACGACCCGAAGACCGGCACGACCTCGCTCCCTGCAATCAGCGGCGCGCAGGACGAATGGACAAGAGAAGTCGAGAAACTCAACGGCGAATATTTCAGCAAGACCCGCTACGCATCCTTCTACGCATCGGCCGACTACTACCTCGGTAAGACCATAGTCCTCAACGCTTCTTTCCGCACCGACGGCAGTTCCAACTTCGGAAGCAACAGACAGTTCAACCCGACGTGGAGTGCAGGAGCGGCCTGGCACATAGGAGAGGAGAAATGGTTGCAGAGGGCAATGCCTGTGGTCTCACACGCCACTCTTCGTGCGGCCTACGGATTCACGGGAGATGTGAACACCAGCACTTCGCATCTTCTTGTGATTCAATATCTTCAGCAGCAATACCGCTACTTCGGCGACGAGACTTTCAACCTCGGGACAGTCCCTTCCGCACCAAATCCCGACCTTGGCTGGGAGAAAACCCGGGACGCGAAGGCAGGACTCGACTTCGGACTCTGGAAAGACAGACTCACTGTCAACGCCGAATACTACTACCGTCTCAGCACTGATGTAGTCACCTCCTCCCCCGTCCAAAGCACCAACGGCTTCACCAAGGTCTACTTCAACGCCGCAGACATAATGAACAGCGGAGTGGAGCTGACAATCAACGGAAAAATCCTCAAGAAAAACGACTGGACAGTGAACGCGGGAGTGAACTTCGCCTACAACTACAACAAGGTCCTGAAGTATAACCCCGTATCCAAGAGCGGAATAACCTCCAAGGACCGTTATGTCGAAGGCTACCCGACCGGCGCAATATTCAGCGGAAAATACAGCGGAATCGACTCTTCTACAGGTCTCTACCAGTTCGAACTCCGCCCCGACGCCGAGGTTTCCACAGCAGCCGACCTCAACAAGCCGGATAACTACCGCTACTACCTCGGCACCACCATAGCCCCATACAGCGGAGGATTCAACTTCAGCGTGGCATGGCGCACTCTCAAACTCAGCGTCAGCGGAATGTTCTCCCTCGGTTCGAAGACCTACGAGAAGCTGCGCTACCCCGCCACCTACAGCAGCGCCCAACACAGCGGAATCAGCACCGAGCCGGTCCAGTCACAGTTCAGCGACCTCTACGGCAATCACCTCAATGTCAGCAAGGACCGCACGGACAGATGGACCACCACGAACACGAGCGGCGTGAAATACCCCCGGATCTACGACTATTTCGACGCAAAGTACAATTTTGCCTCATATAACCCTATGGACATGAGCATCATCGACGCCGTGTACCTGAAGGACAATTCGTATCTTCGCGTCAAGTCGATAGTCCTCACCTACTCTCTTCCGCAGAAGGCTGTCAGGAAGCTGAAAATGAGAAACTTGAGTTTCAACTTGTCGCTGAATAACTTCTTCACGTTTACGAAATATGACGGACTTGACCCTGAAATACCGGGGGCGACATACCCGACGACCCGGAGCGTTACCGGAGGACTGAGCCTGGAATTTTAAGTGTATATATGATTATGAATACGAGATTTACGAAATATGCGCTTGCGGCGTCCGTCCTGATAGGCGGGCTTTCCGGATGCCGCGGCTACCTGAACGTCCAGACACAGGGCGAAGTCATCCCGACAACCGACGAGGAGTTCGCATCCATCATCCACAACCGTCTTCGCGACATCGAGGGCGGTGGCGATGAATATGTCATCGGAAATATGGACGCGCTCAAGCACCTCGAAGGTTGCGCCGACGACCTCGACGCCAACATAAAGAGCAGTTCATCGCTCACATTCTACGCCGGAGAGGAAATCACGGCCAGACAGCGGGCCTACGAAGACAGCTGGGAGATTGTTCGCGACTGCAACATCGTCATAGAAAACCTCTCAGGAAAGGACAGCGATGTTGCCAAGGGAGCGCTTTCAGCGGCCTATTCGATGAAGGGAATCATCTACTACAACCTCATGCGGGAGTTCTGCCAAAGCTGGACTGACAACGATGCGGACGAACTTCCTGGAATCCCGGTAGTTGACCGCTTCAGCATAAGCGACAAGCCCACACGCGGCACCTTGCGGCAGACTTACGACTACGCCCGCGCCCAATTCGAGGCCGCCCTTGCCCTCGATCCGACAGACCCGAAGTATGTGTTCACAAAGTGGATAGTGAAAGGCTACGAGGCCAAGCTCGACTTCTGGTGCTGCGAATGGGACAGGGTCATTTCGGAATGTGAGGACATACTTTCCCACAGCGGGGTGTCGCTCACCCCTATTTCCGAATATGCGGATATGATTAACTCGAAGTATGATACGAAGGGAGAAGTGCTGGTGCGCTCGCACATCAACAACTCAAGCGAGCTGGACTGGTATTTCAGCTACACGAAGACCTACCTTTCCTCGCGCCCTGCCTGTGCCGCGCTCATACGGCTGTTCGGTGGCGAGCCGGAGAAAGACGTGCGCTACGGGGCAAGCTTCGACAACAAGCGGATGAACGTCAAGACCCCGGAGTGCAAGCTTCGGCTCTCTGAGATGGTGCTGATGCTCGCTGAGGCGTACTGTCACAAGGGAGACTCCGAGAAGGCGCTGAAGTGGCTGAACGAACTTCGCAGGAACAGGATTGAGGGAGTCTCCGACCTCACTGTCGGGACGCTTCCGGAGGTCAGGGAGGGCGACAGGATTGTCGTGGACTGCTACGGAAAGCCTCTGACACCGCTGCTTCAGGCTATCTTTGACGAAAGGAGGAAGGAAATGTACATGGAGGGTGACCGCTGGTATGAACTCAAACGCAACGGCTGCCCGGAATGGTGGATCATCAGCAATGGGCTGAAGTACACGACGAAGGCCTATCTCTACACATCTCCTATTTCAAAATCGGATGTTGACCTGAATCCCGGACTGGAGCAAAACCCGGGATATGTTTATTAGCGTTCTTTTGGTGTCTTTTGGGTCATATTTTCCCATTTTGCTCGTCATTTAGCTTCTAAAGTACTTACAAATTTTAAGAAAATGAAAACAAAACAAAATATAATTGCTATATTAGCGGTCGCTTTGGTCGGCGCATGTGTTTGTGGATGCACGTATAACGAACTTCCACCGAAGACTTCGGACGCATCCAAAAGCTACATAAAACCGAAAGGTGAGATACCGACAGCCGAGGAACGAGAGGTCGTGAAGGCTATTAAAGCCGAGTACGAGGCAGCCACAAACGGGAAAAGCAAAGAGTAGAATTACGATTTGTAATAAAATCAACTCTTTTGCTTACATTTGAGAAGATATATTTTTATTGGTATTATAGTGTTTAATTTGTTCGTGTCATGTTCAAGAAGTTTATGACATTCGTGACAGTGGCTGTAGCAGCCCTGTCACTCGCGTCCTGCGAGAAAGAAGGCGGGAAAGAAACTCCGGTTCTTGAGTTTGAGAAAATTCTTTACACAGTCTACGATAAAGGAACAGTTGACGTGGTGATTAAATCCAATGTCGCTGTTGCGGAGGACGTTACTATTCCGGTGACTTTCAGCGGAGAAGCCGAAAAAGGCGTGGATTATAAGATTGTCGCAAGAGACGATAAAGGAAATGAGATCGCGGCAGAGGATGTCGTCACCATCGAGGCAGGCAAGACGGCCGGAGCCATAACAGTCAAGAATATCTCACTCAGCGAGAAGAAGCAGATCAGCGTTTCATTCGCCGTGCCTGAAGGATATGCCGCAGGAACAAAGAAGACTGCCGTCGTCGCTCCTGACTCGCAGGAGGCGCTGGTATATTCATTCCAAATGGCACGCGGCTATGCGCTCGAAAGTTTCGTCACGACAATAAAGGTGACTGGAACGGTAAGCGGAACGGATTTCAAGGCTGCCGAAGACATCACCATCCCGCTGTCTCTCACAGGAGAAGGCGCATCTGTACTTCAGTTTGTTGAAGAAGGTGCAGACACGAGGTCAATTGCAGCACCGGCCAAGGGTCCATACGCAGTCCTTAAAGCAGGACAGAACTCGGCAACTGTCAAGTTTGCCGTCCCAGAGGGCTACTCCGGCGATAAGGAAGCCCTGCTCGCGGTTGACTCGGATGCAGACTCACGTTTTATTGAGGGCGGCGCGACCGAGACTGTCTCAATCGCAGTGCGCGGTCTCCAGACTCCGGATAAACTCGTGGGAACATGGAAGTTCAGCAAGGTATTCTCGACGGAAGAACTGGTCAGCAACTGGGTCGAATTGTTTGAAATTGGCGAAAGTGAGGTCCCTTGCAAGAATGACGGATTCACAATCACTTTCACAAAAGAGGACGACGGTTCAGTGAAACTCAGCCCCGCCGGCAATGGTGATTTCGCAAATTTCTTCAGAGAGGCGACAGTGACGCTTGGAGCACCAATCAACCAGACGAAACCAAGCATAGTCCTCGGAAAGCACACATCACTTGATTGCAACATGTTCATCCAGGCCGACCCTGACGGAACTCCATATCAGTACGACACCTATTATAAGCTTTCCTCTGCGAACAGAGCCTTCAGCGCAGAGTCGAAGTCACTTGGAGAGGCCACTATAATCTTCAACCTCACGGACAAAGGCCTCGTGGTGGAGTTTAGGGATTATGACGGCGACTATGTTGACTTATATGGTGGATTTGACCCTGATTTCTTCAGCATCCCATCCCTCTTTGTAAAAGAATAATCAAAGCCATACGATAAAAACCGGTCAGAGTTTCCAATGAGCCTTGACCGGTTTTTCATTTTCTGCTATATTTCCTGTTCAGTCATTTTAGATGTTTGGGGTGTCCCAAACCTTGGTCTTGGTGCAGTGAATCATCGCAGTCTCGGTGCCGGCCTGAAGGCGGAAGTCGCCCTCCTCAAGAGTCCAGCGGCCGTCGAATCCTACGAATGCCAGGCGGTTGGCAGGGAGGCTGAACGTGACGGTCTTTGTCTCGCCTGGCTGAAGCTCAACCTTGGTAAACTCGCGCAGACGACGGCTTTCCGGAACTATGGAGGCCACGAGGTCGCTGCTGAAAAGGAGCACAGACTCCTTGCCGGCCACCTTGCCGGTGTTCGTAACATCAACAGAAACGGTCAGAATGTCGCCGTCGCTGAATTCCGTGCGGTCAACAGTCATGTTGCTGTAGGCAAAAGTCGTGTAGCTCAAGCCATATCCGAAAGCCCATTGAACCGAAACCACAGCGTTGTAGTCGTAGGCTCCCTCCATCTTGTCAACTTCCTCGCTGACCTTGTAGTCGTAGTTTATAAGGGAATTGATCTCCTTCGGATAGGTAAACGGAAGTTTTCCGCTGAAGTTAACCTCACCGGAAAGAAGATTCGCGAGCGCATCTCCACCACGGTTGCCTGGAAGCATCACGTCCACGACGGCTGCGGCCTTTGGCACAAGTTCCGAAATCAAGCGCGGACGACCCTCATTCAGAATCAGCACCACAGGCTTGCCCGTCTCCTCAAAAGCCTTGACGAGTGTCTTCTGGTAAGGTGACAGGTTGATGTCCGTGAGGTTGCCCGGAGACTCGCAGTAGCTGTTTTCCCCGATGCAGGCGACAATCACGTCGGCTCCGCGCGCAAGATCCGCCGGTCTGAAGTCTGCCGGGAAGTTCTCTTCGTAGTATTTGCCCTTTTCATTGTAAGTGACACCCTGCGCAAGCCTAACGTTTGAAGCGCCGAACTTCTCACAGAGAGCCTCATAGATTGTGTTGTAGCGTCCCGCGTAGTCATCAGCGAGATGTCCCTGCCAAGAATAGCTCCACCCGCCGTTCAGGCAGCGCATCTGATTGGCGTTCGGTCCTGTCACAAGAATCTTCATACCCTTGCGCAGCGGAAGAATGCCATTGTTCTTCAAGAGCACTGCAGACTCCTCCGCAGCACGGAGAGACGCCTCGGAGAATGCCTCACAGCCGAAGTCCGGATAGTCCGCAAGCGATGTGTCCGGTGTGTCGAACAGCCCGAGGCGGTACTTTAGGCGAAGTACTCGGCGCACGGCGTCGTCAATCCTGCTCATCGGCACCTCGCCGTCCTCTACCAAAGATTTGAGCGTCTCGCAGAAATCGCAGGAATACGGAACCATCGACATGTCAATCCCGGCGTTTATCGCGAGTTTCACCGCACCCCTCATATCAGCGGCGACCTTTTCGCGCGTGTAGAGATTGTTGATGTCTGCCCAGTCGGTGACAATCATTCCGTCCCAGCCCGTTTCGTCCTTGAGCCACTGAGTGAGCAGAACAGGGTTGCAATGAACCGGAGTGCCATTGATTGAGGCGGAATTCACCATAAACGTGAGCGCACCTGCGCGGAGAGCCTCAAGATAAGGGGCGAAATACTTGCCGCGGAGGTCGAGAGGCGAAATGTAGGCCGGGGTTCTGTCCTTGCCGGAGAATGGTGCGCCGTAGCCGAGATAGTGCTTCACGGAGACAGCTATATGCTTGTCGTCTATATGGTTGGGGTCACTCCCCTGCTCTCCGAGAATCGTTGCCTTTCCCATCTCGGCATTCACATACCAGTCCTCTCCGTAGTTTTCCCAAAACCTTGGCCAGCGCGGATCGCGGCCGGAATCGAGTGTCGGGTTGAACGACCACGGGACATCGGCGGCGCGGGACTCGTAGGCGGTGATTTCGCCGGACAGGCGGGCAAACTCCCTATCAAAAGTCGCGGCAACCGCTATCGGCTGAGGGAAGAGCGTTCCGTCGCTGATGTAGGTCGTCCCGTGGATATGGTCAAGTCCGTAGAGTGTCGGTATGCCCATTACTTTCAATGACCTGTCATTCAGAGTCTTCACAAGCACATTCCATTCCGCCGCAGGTATTGCCTTTCCTACAGGGGTGTTCAGGAACGAGCCCACCTTGTATGTGTCTATAAAATAAGCCAGTTTCTCCTCATTGAGCGTGTAGGAGTTCCCGTCAGCGGACTTTTCAGAGGCTGCATCAATGGTAATCTGGGTCATCTGTCCGATTTTCTCGTCCAGACTCATCCGCGAGAGCGTTTTTTCGACCCGTTTCTCGATCTCGGCATCCTTCGGAATGACGGGTTTCCCCTTATTGCCGCAGCCCGCAGCAATCAGAACGACAGCCGCAGCCGTCATAAAGTTCAATCTGTTCATCAGTTATCGTTTTACATTTAACTATTTATATTTCAGCAAAACCTGCAACGCAGCAATCCGCCTCAAAACCCGCCAGCAAAACCTGCAACGCAGCAATCCGCCTTGTCTCAAACGGCGACGGGAGCTTTGATTGCAGGATATGGCTCATAACCCTCCAACCTAAAATCCTCATAAGTAAAATCAAAAATGCTCCTAACCTCAGGATTCAGCACCATCCGAGGCAGGGCACGCGGGGTGCGGGAAAGCTGCTCAGCAACCTGGTCAAAATGATTGAGGTAGATGTGGGTGTCGCCGGTGGTGTGGATGAACTCACCGGGCTGAAGTCCGCAGACCTGCGCAACCATCATGGTGAGAAGGGCATAAGAGGCTATATTGAACGGCACTCCGAGAAAAACATCGGCACTGCGCTGATAGAGTTGGCAGGAGAGCTTCCCGTCCGCAACGTAGAACTGGAACAGAGTGTGGCAAGGAGGCAGCGCCATCTTCTCCACTTCCGCAACGTTCCACGCCGACACAATCATCCTGCGCGAATCAGGGTTGTTCTTTATCGTATCTATCACCTGCGACAGCTGGTCGATCGTCCGCCCGTCGGGAGTCGGCCAACTACGCCATTGATGTCCGTAAACAGGTCCGAGGTCACCATTTTCGTCCGCCCATTCATCCCATATCGACACTCCGTGCTCCTTGAGATACTTTATGTTCGTGTCACCGGCGATGAACCACAGAAGTTCATAGATGATTGACTTTAAATGCACTTTCTTCGTCGTCAGCAACGGAAATCCTTCAGAAAGGTCGAATCTCATCTGATAGCCGAAAACGCTCTGCGTTCCGACCCCGGTCCGGTCGTGCTTCATCACCCCATTTTCCCGGATATGTCTCAAAAGTTCAAGATATTGTTTCATCTTCAAAAAGTATTATCAAACCTCGCAACGCAGCAGCTCGCCACAAAAATGCAGAGATTTCAAAATCAAATAAAAGGATGAGATGCAAGGCGCGAGGTGAAGATAATCCCGCAGCAACCTCTCGGTTGTGAGGACATTATCAAACCTCGCAACGCAGCAGCTCGTCTTTTATTTGGTTTTGAATGCGAAAATTATTGCCTGCCCGTAGGTTTCGCCCGGACGGAGCACCGGTGAAGGGTATTCCGGCTCGTTAGGAGCATCCGGAAAGTTCTGGCATTCGAGAGCCACGCCTTCATAATCCTCGTAACTGCGACCGCATTTGCCCACAGGACAGCCTGCAAGCCAGTTTCCGGTGTAGACCTGAACGCCCGGCTGGGTGGTGTAGACCTTGAGCACACGTCCGGAAGCCTCGGAATAAAGTTCAGCAGCCTCCTGAATCTGACCCGGCTCTCCACCGTCAATGACCCAACAGTTGTCGTAGCCCTTACCGTATTCAAGGGCAGTGAATGGTTCCTTTATGTCACGGCCGAGCTTTTTGGCGACGACAAAATCCATCGGTGTGCCGGCAACCGGAACGGACTCGCCGAGCGGGATGAGAGATTCATCGGTAGGCAGCCACTCGGATGCGTTCAGACGCAGTTCGTGGTCAAGCACAGAACCGGAGCCTTCGCCGTTCAGGTTGAAGTAGGTGTGGTTCGTGAGGTTTACCACCGTAGGCTTGTCACACTCGGCGGTGAGGGTCAGCCTGACCTCGTTGTCCTCGCTCCACTCATAGCGTGCGACAGCCTTCAGCGCACCGGGATATCCCATCTCTCCGTCTTCTGAATAGTAGAGAAACTCCACACCGTCGCCTTCCACGCGGCTTTCCCAGACCTTGTTCTGGAAGCCCTCAGGACCGCCATGAAGATGGTTCGGGCCGTTGTTTATCGGGAGCGAATACTCCACGCCGTCGAGAGTGAACTTTCCGCGGGCGATGCGGTTGGCATAGCGTCCCGGCACCTTGCCGGCACACGGGCCGTCTCCGAAATAACTGAGCGGATCAGGGTAGCCCAACACCACGTCTGCAAGTTTGCCATCCTTGTCCGGAACGACAGCGGCTACAATGCCGGCCCCCACGCTTGAAACCTGGATGTATGCACCCGAAGCGTTTTTTAATGTGTAGCGGAAGATTTCCTTCCCGTCCGGAGCCTTGCCCCAAAGTTCTTTGGTTATAGTTGCCATATCTTAATGTGTTTTAAATATTTATCTAATTTTCGCATTCAATTGTTTTATCCCCGCATCAGTTAGACGATACTTCTGCTGTGGACTATTGGGACTGGCCTCATCAACCCGCTCTACAAGGCCAGCAGAAAGTGCCGGCATAAGATAAGACTTACGGAAATTGTCCCGCCCTTTCAAGTTCATCTTCTCCATTATTGCCTTAGCAGGCAACTGAGTGTTCCGCAACAAATTAAGCAGTCGCATCACTTGACCTGTTACTTGACCTGCTACTTGACCTGCTACTTGACCTGCTACAGCCCGCTCAATATCATCCTGATATGTGATAGAAAACACAAACTGCTGTGAACTATTTATCTCTATCTTGTAATTCGAATAATATAGTGGAGCAAACTTCTTTATATTGCGCTTGCCGGATCCCAAATCCTCCACCCAAGACAACTGAGAAAGAATTCTGACAAGCAGAGGATTTTTGGTATAGACACCTATGTCGTCAATAGACATCACGCCCTCACCGATTTCCGGAACTATACGGGTTGAATTACGTGTTATCACCCTATCGTAGAAAATCTCAATGAATCCTGGAGCACGACGGCCATAATCCGTATGTGCGCACAAATTTCCGACAATCTCACGAAACAACTGAACTCTCAAATCCTGACGTTCCGTCCCGCCAGTTCCTGGAAGATAGAACTTATCAGGCAAATATCGTTCAACAAAGTCCATCATGTCTCGATATGACTGTATCACATTTTTACGCAATGTCTTACGGTCATCATAACGAGTAATATCTTCCGGACGGTTTTCCAGATAACGGGAGTATGTCATCTTGTGAAATAGGAGTTCAAATCGATAACCAGACAAGTGTTCGGCAAGTGCTCTTTCCGAGCCAAAGGCTATCAGTGCCGCATACTTATACCCTTCTATGGTTCCTGCTGCTGACTTCTTTACAAGATTACAGCTCTCCAATATCTCCTCATTGCTCATTTCAAGCCAAGGGTGAGAAAAAGATGTGGATCTTACTTGGTTTCGGCAAAAGTCAAATGTTTCATCATCAAAATCTGCCAATGAAAGACCAGGGACAATCCGTTCTTCAAAAATATGATGGCTTTTTCGTTCAAACAAAGATAATACAAGTTCGGAATTGTCACTTATATTTTGATCGGCGTCACCGTTGCGGTCAAAATACCTGTTTTTGTACCTCAATGGAACAAGGCTTGGCAAAACATTTATAACAATAACAGCGCGACCGTCAACATAAACCAACTCAGGTTCAATTCGAACCGTAGGCTGGAATGTCTCTTTATTACCAAGCGTGTTAATTATATTCTTAATCATCCCATCCGCCGTCTGCGGATTAACGCCTAAGATTGTGCCGTCGTCATCCACCCCGAGCAACAAAACGCCCCCCAAACGGTTACTGAATGCGCATATTGTCTCATATACCGACGAACTGACATCAGACCGGCATTTTTTGAACTCAGTCTGACTTCCTTCGCCTTTCTTTAGTAACTCCTTAAACTCCGCAGTTGTCATAATAAAAATTTTAGCGCCCGAATATCGCGGGGAGAACCTTTTCGGTCGGTGCATCCTTCATGAGGACGGTTTTTTCGCTGTCCAGGAGATAGAGCGACGGGATTGCGCGGACGTCGTAGAGGCGGTCGGTGCGTATCGCATAGTCGGGGTCGTAGCCGTTGTACCACGAACTTGGGTAGATCGGCATGTAGTTGTACCATTCACCGAGGTCCTCGTCGATGTAGATGTTCAGCACGGCAAGCTCCCCGGAGGCAATCATCGGCTCCATTTCCGGATAGGCCTTGAGTGACTCGATTATCGACTGGCAGGCATTGCAGCCCGGATTCGAGAAGAAAAGGAGGGTCTTGGAGGCCTTGATTCCGTAGAGAGTGTATATACGTCCGCGGTTGTCGGAAAAACGGAAATCCGCAGCCTTTGTGCCCACTTTGTTGAGCGAACAATTATGCGCCGTGACAGCATCGGTCGAACGCATTTCAGGGGATACGAGTTCGGATCGGGAGCGTGCCTCCACGAACGGACGGTAGTAGTCCTCGTTGCGCAGAGGAGAGTTTGGGTCGTAGAGATATTTGTCCGCGATTTCGTTCATCCGCTCGAAGATGTTTGAAGACGTGTCCGCAGCTTCGCAGGCGGCAATTCTGTCAAAAAGATGACCGGCGGCCTTCTCGGCTGTCTCCAGCGGCACCATGTCCAACAGCCCGCACCATGTGGCGAAGGCCTGCTCCATCTGGTCGGACGGCACACCTGCAATGTGGGTCGAGTCGCAGAGGTATTTCGCTGAGGCAGAGCCGCCTTTTCCGGAATCGCCACGCCCGGAAGACTTCCCGCCAGCCGACGCAATTTCAATCTTCGTAAGCGGGTCAAAATAGTGCAGCGCGGCATATTCCGCCCTTTCTTCCGGAGACTCCATCATCGCCGGCACACTAACCTGCGGAAAGGTACGCACCTCTCCCGAAGCCCCACCGGCCTTTTTCACTCCGCGTCCCCCGCAGGCCACAGTGGCCACGACCGCCAACGTCATAACACTGACATTCAGCATTTTACCGATAAAACGATTCATTTTCAACATTTCATTTCCTTCCGTCACGACACCCGGCGAACCTCAGTGCACTTTCCCGGAAGCATATTCCCTACAAATTTAGCAAACCTAATCGGCAAATCAATACGGCGGAGCCAAACATAGTGAGAATTAGTCGCGCCCGCCATCCTCTCAATGAATCGAATCGTTTTTCGGAAAACGACAAAATGACATCCTGCGCATCAAACGACAAAAGCAAGGCTTGATGACTCGGCTTCCTTTCTGCCAGAAAAGCACCTAATTGATTTCAAGGCCTTAGATTTCTCTTTTTCAGTGAGGGGACTATTATTCACACAATAGATGATAAAACTCATATTTCCGACTATCGAAAGAAGTCTTCCGATAGACAGCGCCGGCATTTCCCCCTTTTCATAAAGCCCATACTGATTTTCCCCAAGCCCAAGCAGTCTTGACATCATGACCGCAGATAGTCCATAAGATTTTCTCCAATCCATCAGCCGCTCAGGAGCAGGTATTCCATACTTCTCGCGATACTGAGAATATACCTGCTCTATACTTGCCCTGTCTGCATCATTATCAGTAAACTCAATCCCTGTCCCATCACACACATAATAGTAACGGGTATATGAGTACTGTTCCTTTCTATATTCCACCGTAGATAATTCGCTCTTCAAATGAGCGGTACCATCACAAAACGGACTCTCAATCACTTCCTTCATAACCTTTTTGTTTTGAAATAATACTTCAATGGATATTCAGCAACATGGAATGAAATACATATACAGTTCCGTTTATATCCATTTCTTGAAACAATCGTATTGATACAAATCTTTATATAACATTCTTTCCCACAAACGAACCTGCCAAACACCCATACATCCCCATTCATCCCAAGTATCATGTTTCGCGACGGCCCACTCACGTAATCATCAACAGTCAAGGACAAAAGTTCCTCATTCCTCCTCCACCGGCTTATGTCCAATTCGAACAATGCCTTGTCATTTTTCTCTCTGTCAATGAAATAGACGCCATAAATCTTAGCCAGCGCTTTAAATTCTATCAAAAATTTATGAATACAGTCTCGCTCCATATTCGTTCCTCCGCAAAGTTAAAAGTTATTTTATAGAATTCCACTAATTAGTGGAATTTTTACATTTGTATTCAACCTAATACAATAAAAACCAAAAACGCGACAGAGATACGACTATACCTCTATCGCGTTGTAAATCCTCATGGATCTACGGCCATCAAACTTATTCTGCAAAATTGGTATTTTTTATCCTCAATGGCAAGAAACGCCCTGCAATAATTGCAGAAATTTCGCAAAGACGGTTTTACCAGGAATCAACAAATTCGCGGATTTTTGAAAAAACATTACTTTCGCAAAAGATAAAAAACATGAACCGGTCGCAAATTGCGACCGGCGTCGTCTGTTCATCGGCTTTCAAGACTACATCGTCCGTTAAAACAAAACAGGGCCAACATTCTGAAGAACTTGAGCCCTGTTGTTGCTTTTGCGTGAGGCGCTTATCTCTCACCAATCGATAAAATTTATGCATATAGGTAATTTGTCGGATATTCCTAATATTCCGATGCAAAATTTTGCAGAATAGACATTAATCCCCGCCAGGAGCGTTGGCTGGGCGGGGAGATTTGTACTGGCATATACTAATCTGCAACGACTATGGCAATACTCTTTATATATGTAGCTCCGCCATTATTTTCATTACAAATAATTCTCAACTGGTCATAAGTTCCATCCACGACGATTCCTTTTGTCAGTGTTTCGCCAGAAATACCACTAGCAATCGTTGTTTTGCCATCTGCTGACAAAATATCTATCGGCTTTGAACCTATACCTGTTCCATCTGCTGTCTTAACATTCTCAATCGCGATATTTGTAATCGATTTTCCGTCAAATTTAGGGGTTAAGATATACGCTTTTTTATCTTTGTTCATTTGTATGGTAATCTGGTTCTTATTCGCGAATGTATTATATGCTGTCCATTTTGAGCCATCTTTTGCCGTTATCGTTTTTGAACCCGAAGTACAAGACCACGCAGATGAATGAGCTGCTTTTATTGCATCGCTATCAAGAGTATATGTCGTAGAACCACCAGCAGGATTGGCTCCGGTTTTGACGATTTCGGATTTACCGGCTGCTGATGGAGTATTGACGGTTTCGTCGGAAGGGTTGGCCACTACAGAAACGGTATATTCTGTTGAGTAGGCAAGATTGGTAAAGGTGTGTTCCGTCGTCGCCGTTGTAAACGTCTGCTCGCCACAAGTTACAGTGTAGTCCTTGGCGCCAGCGATTTCACCCCAGAGGGCATAAACAGAATTTACGTCCCGCACTTCAGCATGAACCTCAGGCGTTGCAAGAGATGGCAACACAGACTCAAGTCTATAAATCTGAGGAAGAAGCATTGATGTATTAGCATTGCTCGTATATGTAGTAAACCGAGCACTGCCAACATTATGGAGCAATCTGCCATTTGTACTAGTTCCATTTTGTATTGTTGTCCCAGTGTTGGTTATAGAGATTGACCACAGCGTAGTGCCGTTCCCAAAAGCTAATTTTTTCGCCGCAGTTGCCCCTAAAAGGAGTCCATTACCATTTGCCAGAGTCCAGTTTCCGGATGCTCCACCAAGAGTAAGAACCAATGCAGAAGACGGCAATGATTCTATGGTTAAGTTATCAGACGAGAATGTCGCGAATTCTTCCTTCAAATATCCAGAAGAAAGACTACTTGCAACTTTTCCTTTTGTATTGGATGCAATCACAAGTTTATCACCAGCTGCCAAGGTATTAGCATCTGAAACAAGTGTCCAAACTAATTTCGTATCATAATTAAAATTCAACGGTTTGATGTGGCCGGCGGTGAAGGTGATGTCATTTTTGAGGGTGAGGGTCTTCTCGTAGCCGTTGACGGCGAGTTTGAGGGTGGAACCGGTCTTGGCTGTGAATGGTTTGATTACCATGTAGACAGTCGCCTTGGCCTTGGGAGCTACCTTTACATCAGAAACAGTCAAGTTGGCTGTCTTGCTCGGATGACCTGCAGAGGTGTATTTCGGCGTTTCAGAATTAAACGCGATGTAGAATTGGCCTGAAATATTCTCTTCCGCAGTGAAAGAAACGCTGTTGAGCGAAAGCTCTTCTTCCGTTGAGTTCGTGACAACGATTTTGATTACCGATGTCAGATGCTGCATCTGAATCGAAGGAACATCGGAGGCGTTGACATTCTTTGCTATGCCATAAAGAGGATAGTTAGAACCACAGATATGGGACATATTGTTATCCCCTGTCTGAGTTTGAGACGCATCGGAACGTGAACCGATATAGCAATAGCCAGACGCTGTGTTATCAGGTGTCGTAATCTGAGAGGTATACGGATAGAACGCATACCAGTCATACGATTTGTCGGCGGAAAGGGATTTGGAAACCGTTCCGTCAAAGCGGCCGGTTTCGATGTCCTTTACGGTGAACTGGTTATCGCTGACATATAAGGTTGAGTCGGCTTCGGCATGGAATACATTGATGGCGTCCTTCGCAACCCACTTGGTGTCAAGGCCGTCGTTGGCAGTCTTGGTGGTGACAGGCTGCGCGAAAAGTTCAAAATTAGGTTCTGATGCCGGAGTTGTCTGATCCACAAGTTCTTTCTGGCAATCGGTGATAGAGAGCGCGAGGCACATCAAACCCGCAGCGTAAACAAATGACTTTCTCATAGCTTTAAGGATTTGATTGTTAGAAACTGAGGGAATTATTCTGGTCGTCTTCCTCGACCCATTGCCTGATTGACTGCGACTCAAGGCTCGTCGCGAAGCCGGATTCGGCTGAAATTTGGTGCATGCACACCAAAGGTGTCTCATAGCCATGAGACATAGAGTGTTTTGTGAACATAGTACTGAAATTATAAAGGTTGTTTGTTTTTTATTTCGTTGTCCGACACTTCCCCGGACCGTAATGCCGCCCCGTTCACAAAGGAGACGGACACTCTCATATACAAAAATCCGTTGACACACACCACAGTGCCAACGGGTTGCAAAGTTACGGACGATTTTCCGAATAAACAAAGAAATGTTCGTGTTACGATGATTTTTGCTCAATTCTCGTGTCAAATGATTTGTCTCACGCGAAGATATATTCCGAAAATCACGCCATTTTTGGGAATTATATTCCGAAAATCACGCCGGTTTTGGGAATTGCCGCAAGAAAACAATAACTTTGTCGAGTTGGTTTTTGAATGACATAAATGAAAAAAGCATACAAAAAAACAGCCGTAGCACTGCTTCTGCTACTTCTGCCGCTCGTGGCGAGGGCACAGTTCTTCACGGCAGGTGACGACCCTGGATGCAGGAGATGGTACAGCATAGAGAGCGAGAACTACCGCATCATCTACCCACGCGGGCTGGACTCTCTGGCACGGGTGTATGCACGGGAGATGGAGCGTTTCAGGAAGCCTGTGGGGCTCACGAGCGGCTACCTGCCGGGGGAATGCATACGCGGGAAAATGCCTGTGGTGCTGCACGCATACAACTCTGTGTCAAATGGTTCCGTGGCGTGGGCACCGAAAAGGATGGATGCCTACACGATGCCGCAGGTATATGGCGCGGAGGCAACTACCTGGCCGGCACAGTTGGCGGTGCACGAGTCGCGGCACATCAGCCAGATGCAGTTCGGGTTAAGCCATGCGCAGAGGCCTTTCGGCTGGTTCTTCGGCGAGATGTGGAACGGGCTTACGGCCGGACTCTACACTGAGAACTCGCTGCTGGAAGGGGACGCGGTCATTGCAGAGACGGAACTGACACGCTCCGGACGCGGACGTAAGGCCGATTTTCTGAACTACTACATGGTTTGCTTCGACCAAGGCGACCTGCGTGACTGGGATCAGTGGAGGTTCGGCTCTCAGCGGAACTACACCCCTGACTGGTACGCGCTCGGCTATCTGACCTATGGCGGGCTGCGCTGGATGTACGACAGGGACGACTACATGGCCGAGTATCTGGACTATGCTTCCCGGCATCCGTTGAGGCTCGACGTGCGCGAGGTGGTTACGAAACGAACGACTGGGAAAGACCTCGTAAAATCCTTCCCGGCGGTGCGCGACAGCGTGACGGCGGTGTGGCGTGCCGACGCCGAAAAGAGGCGGCCCTATATGGTTATGGAGCAGGTTACTGGAACGCCGAAGAAGCCTGCGGACTATGAGAGCCTGTTGGTTGTAGGGGATGAACTTTTTGCCGTAAAACACGGATATACAGATAATTACCAACTCATAAAGATTCAACTCCCGACGGATACGGATATATCAGAAAATGACGCGGACAACGACATATCCCCCCAAAAAGATGCAGACGACGACATATCCCTCCAAAATGAGCCGACGTCGAGGAATATGTTTTCGGAAAGGTTCGTAACACATTTCGGGAGTTATGCCGGAGCACTGAAGCATTCGCCCGTAACGGACAGACTCTATTGGAGCGAATCGGTGTCCGACGCACGCTGGACGCTGAAATACACTTCACGAATCAGGAATATACGCTTTGATGGGAAAACGACGAAGAGTCTGACGAATAAGGGGTGGATGTATAATCCCGTGCCTTCGGAAAAATATGCGCATGCGGTTGCAGTCGAAAACCGTCCGGAAGGAGGCTCACGCCTGACGTTCATAAATCTGGAGAGCGGGAAACGTGAAATGGCGTTCGATGCGCCGGATTCGCTGCAATTCGTCGAGACGGCGTGGAGCGGAGACGAAGTCTATGTTTCGGGAATATCGGGGAACGGGTTCGGAATATATCGACTCGACGTCGCTCCCGACCACCGCTACAATCTCTCGGGAGCATTCCGCAGTCCGAATGAGTTTTGTTACGAAGTCCCTGTCGGCGAGTTCTTTTGGGAGAAGGTGCTGGAACCGCAGCCTGTGCAGATAAAGAACCTGCAGAGCGGGAAAAGGCAGTCCGGTGAAAGCGCGAGGAAGGCCGGAGAAGAAGAGTTTGTGCTTCTTTTCACCTCCGACAGGACAGGAGTCAATGAACTCTATAGCCTCAATCCGGCGGACGGAACACTGCGGCAGCTGACCTCGACGCGCTACGGAGCCTCTGACTATCAGTTTGATGAGGATGGTAGATGGCTCTACTACTCTTCGCAGACGACAAAGGGAAAGATGATTTTCCGAACGGCCGCCGGCGAACTCTTCAACAAAGAGGCTGACTGGAATGAACGCTACAGTTGGCCCATAGCGGAAAAGCTCTCGGAGCAGGCGCGAAGACGGGCCGAGAAACTCTACGGGAATGCGGAACTGCTTGAGACAGAGGCTGCACGGGCCGACACCATGACACTGTCCAAGCCCCGCAGATACTACAAGGTTCCGCAGATGTTCCGTGTACACTCGTGGGCACCGTTCTATGCCAATATCCCCGTACTGATGAATGCCAACGATTTGGGAGACAACATCTTCGACTATGTAAACCTCGGAGCGACGGCGGTTCTCCAGAACCAGCTCGGCACATTTTCCGGTATTGTCGGATACTCGGCGCACAAGGACCCTTATGACAAGGCCCACTGGAGACATTCCGCGCATCTAAACCTCAAGTACACGGGGCTATATCCAGTCTTTGAACTCAACGTCGATTTCAACGACAGGACGGCACGGCAAAGCGGCATCGCACTCCACCAGGTGTCAGACAACGCCTATGCAATCACCATGCGCTCCGAGGCACATCCTTCGGTCCCGAACATCTCAGGAAGCATCAGCGCATACATCCCGTTCAAATTCTCCTCAGGAGGCTGGAGCAGGGGCTTCACCCCGCGCGTAAGCTACTACATAAGCAACGACCGCCGGGACGCCAACGCATACATTTTCAAGAAGGCAGGCATTGTCACTGACGGTAAGACCGTCACGCCCGAGGGTGTTTCAATGCTTTGGGTGCCGGAGCGCAAGATGAAGTCGTTCAAGAACTTGCCGGCACAAAACCTCACTGCCTCGGCAAGTCTCTACGGAGTTCTTCCTGTGAACAATTCGGGTGTTTTCCCGCGCTGGGGCGGTGGCGTCCAGGCGGGACTGAGCTACCCTCTCGGAATGACCCACTGGTATTCTCCAGCAGCATTCGGCTATGCCTACGGCTACTTTCCCGGAGCCGTTCCCGAGCAGGGGCTCAAGCTCACCGGGATGTGGCAGGGACAGATGCCTACACGCGAAAAGGGCAGGCTCTACACCGGTGCCCCTTTCAGCACCTCGGCCTTGAACATCCTCCCGCGCGGCATCCAGGAGGCGTCGCTTCGCTCCGCCCTCGTCCAGCACACCGAAAGCCTCGCGAAGTTCACCGCCGACTATGCCATTCCCATCTACGTCGGCGACCGCTCCCTCCTCTGGAGCTGCCTCTACGTCCGCCGTCTGCTGCTGACCCCGCATTTCGACTGCACCCTCTTCAGCAACTCCGCGCTCGGACTCGGCAGTGGCCCCGGAGCCCTGATGACCTACGGCTTCGACTTAGCACTCGACATCCAGTGCATACTCTGGCTCACCATCCCATGCACACTCGGAGTCAGCGTCAATTTCAACGGTGCCCCCGACTGGAACGGCCTCACAACCATCGGCAAGGCCCTCGGCATCCCGAACATCTCAAAGTTCTACATCGGCCCAGTCCTCAGCATCAATATGTTCTGACAGTACAGAAGAAATAAAAGATAAATACACTAAAAACAACTTTTTATGAAACACAATTGCATTGCATCGGCTCTTGCCGCCTTCTTGCTCTTTTCTTCACTTGCCTTTGCAGGCGAAAGAGTAGCGGTCTGGCCGAAGGGCAAGATGCCTCACAGGCAGGAACATCAGATTGCCGCGATGACGGACGAGGCGGCTCAGAAGGGATTCAAGGCAGACAAACATCGCACGGCCTACATTGAATGGTACGACGCCCCGAAAGCGGATGTGCGCAACGGAGCCTGTATGATTCTCATTTCCGGAGGAGGTTATAACAGCTGCTGCGACGTGAAACTCGTGGCCGGCTGGGCGGAAAAACTGACCGCGCTCGGCTTCCAGTGCGTGAATTTTGTCTACCGCACCCCGCGGCCGACGGGTCTCCCTATCTGGCAGACGGCCTGGGAAGACGGGCAGAGGGCTGTCCGTATGGTTCGCAAAGACGCGGAAAAGCGTGGCTTTGACCCGGAGAAAATCGGAACAATCTCAATGTCGGCAGGTTCACACCTTGCGCTGCTTCTTGGAACATCCTCACAGACAAAGGCTTATGAACCGGTGGATGCGTTGGATAGCATTCCTTGCCACATAAACTGGGCGATTGTCAACGCTCCGGCATACGCCACGACGGACGGGGAAACCGGCACTCCTGCCACACGGGAAGGCTACGGGACTGACGTAAGACTCAGTTCTGTCTTTAAGTTCGACGAAAAAACCTGCCCGATGAGTCTGCACCACGGAGGATTGGACCCCTACACCCCAACGGCTTCCACTCTGGTTTACAGGCAGTTGCGTCGTATGAATATTCCGGCGGAACTTCATCTCTATCCGGACAAGGGACACGGCGCATTTGGCTTCGACCGTGCTGTGGAATTTATGAGACAGATGGGGTATATGGGGCCGGTGCCCGCTGAAGTGCCTATTATGGACGTGTATTCTTCCGACGAGGACAGGGCCGAGGTTATAAGAGAGAATGTATGGCCGGAGGGAATGATGCCAAATGAGCAGGAGAAACAGTGCACGCCTTATATTGAGTGGCACATCCCGGCGAAACTCACGACCACAGCCATTCAAATCATCTACTCCGGAGGTTCGTATCAGGGCAACGACCCTAACGGATTCGAAGTCGCGCCGGCACGCCGCTACCTCAACAGCAAGGGAATGACGGTAGTCACTCTCAAATACCGCACACCGCGTCCGGAAGGTCTGTCCAAGCACACCACAGCGTGGGAAGACCTTCAGCGCACGATAAAGATTGTCCGCAGCGAGGCTGCTTCGAGGGGGCTTGACCCGGACAGAATCGGAATTATGGGCAGCTCGGCCGGCGGACACCTCACGCTTATGGGCGTGACATCGTCCCTCCATAAATCCTATCTTCCAAAGGATGACATCGACAAACTCTCCTGCAGCGTCCAGTGGGGAATCGGTATCTACCCGGCATACGCGCTCACCGATGGAATTGACCGAAACAACACCGGCGGTGGAAATGAAGACGATGCAGTTCTTGTCCCGGAATTCAGTTTCGACCTCAAGACGGCTCCGATGCTGTTCATTCACGGCGACGCAGACGGTTGGGCATCGATGAATTCAGTGAAATGCTGGGAGAAGATGAGGGCGATGGGCATTCAGTCAGAACTACACACCCTCGCTCTGCGCGGACACTGTTTTCAGCGCAGCTGCTCTCCAGGCACGGGAAGCTACACCCACCTCGACCGCATCTGGGAGTTTTTGTCTGCAAAGGGCTACAACCGATAAATCCCTCATTCATTTTGCCGAAATCAGGACATCTTCACCGGAAGGATGAAGCCGTTTTCGTCAAATTCGAGACGGTCGATGCAGACTACGCGGTTGTCTCCGTCGGTGGAGCCGAGCGGATGGCGGTGGTAGATGATGTAGAAATCATCGCCACGCCGCACTACGCTGTGATGTCCGGCACCTGTCCCGTGCTCAGGGTCACTTTCCAGAATGGTTCCTATTCTTTCAAACGGGCCGTACGGGGTGTCGGAAATGGAGTAGGCGACACGGTAGTTGTCCGCGCGCCATTGTCCCTCGCTCCACATAAAATAGAACTTTCCGTCACGCTGGATCATAAACGGTCCTTCTACATAACCCTCAGGCGTAACCTCCCGGAACAGACTTCCGTCTTCGAACGGGACAATGGATTTGAAATCATCCGCGAGCCTGACGAGATTGCAGTGCCCCCAACCGCCGTAGAACATCAGCCAGTCACCGGACGCCGGGTCCTGATAGACAAACTGGTCGATAGGCTGGGCACCGTTGACGATGTCGTTCAGGAGCGGTTTGCCGAGAAGGTCTCTGAAAGGGCCTTCGGGTTTGTCAGACACAGCTACGCCAATGCCGCCCGTATCTCCTTCATAAACATCGTTGCACGCGAAGAAAAGGAAGAACTTTCCGTCTTTATGCACGATTGCGGGTGCCCAGAGAGCCTTCTGGAGCCAGCTTATCTCTTTGTTGGTGATGATGTTGCTGTGCTTGGTCCAGGTCTTGAGGTCTTTGGAGGAGAAGGCATCCATATAGAGCTGCTGCTCAAAAGGATGCGATGCTGTGGGATATATCCACAGTTCATCTCCAATCATTATCCCCTCAGGGTCGGCATACTGCCCCTCGAAAAGCGGGTTTGTCCATCCCGTCCATTCCGTTGTTTTCGGTGCACAGGCGGGTGCTACGATAAAAGAGATTGCCGCGAATAATAGAATTTTTCTGAATTTCATACATTTTGTGTTTACTAAAGTGGCTGAAACCGCTGTTGGAATCAGCCACTTTCAGTTACTGATCAATCTGTCAGTTTAGAGTCAAGGCAGCTATCAGTTGCCCTGGTATGAGCCCGGCCATACGGCTGAGCTGTTTCCGTAGATGTCGAAAGCATTGATGCTGTCGAGCCAGCTGAGGAAGTCCTCGCCTGCCTTGCTGCCGTCATAGACCTCTGTGGAACCGGCATAAAGTTTTCCGGTGTTGGCATTGCTGTAGGACTTCATAGCAGAGCGGAGCTGTTCGAGCGTGAACTTCGTGAAGGTCGTCGTTCCGTTCCAGAGATAGCGACGTGAATCGTAGTTCCAAGAAAGGGAAAGTGCCGAAGCCGCAGCTCTATTGGCGAATGTATCGTCATTGGATGAAGACTCATATTGACCATTTGCGTTGATGCCTCCGACAATCACATTGCCTCCGAGAGACTTCAGTTTTCTGCCGGATGCCGACATATCTATAGCGGTCTTGTCCTGTTCCTGGATAATGAGACTGTTCACAAGACGGGAACCGCTGTTCTGGTCTGATTCGCAGCGGATTGTAGGATTGGCGTTGGATGCGACGATTGTGCTTGACGCGATGAGCATTCCTCCGGCTCCGTTCACTACACCATTTGCACTGCAACCCGCATCATTTCCAGAGAAAGTGACATTGTGCAGACAAAGATTACCTCCAGCACCATTTAGATGCGCGAGCAAGCCGAAACCGCCTCCGCCATAAGTATTGTTGATAAAGGTACAAGCATTGAGGTATGCCCGGCTATCATTCTGAGCGAGACGAATAAGTCCACGGCCGCCACCATTTTTCCAAGTTTCGTCTTCCACGCGACATCCGTCAAAGACTACATTGTTAAGCCTTGCGAGTCCCTTCATGACCATCAATATCGGGTTCTGACCACCGGAGCCAGTGCATTTGCGGAATGTGCAGTTTGTGAAGTTCACGCGGGCGTCTCCTGAGCCGCCGGCAGCTACCGAAATGCAACCTTCACCGCTGCTCTTCAAGTTAGCGAATGTGATGCCGTCAAACGTAGGCTCCGTCTGGTTGCCGAGGGTGAGGAAGCGGTTCGTGCCCTTTCCGTCAAAGACAGTCTCATTGTTGGCAACATCGCGTTTGCTGACATCAGTTCCAGTGCTTGCCGGGTCGTAACCGCCAAATACATTGAACTTGACCCTGCGCGGATAACCGCTAAACTCAATCTTACGTTCTGTGACCGCATAGTTTCCTCCGGCGAAATAGAAGTTCCGCCCTTCATTCTTAATCGCATTGTTGTCGGAGTCACTTGTATTCTGCTTTATGAAATCAAGGAACTCTGTGATGTTGAACGCATTCTCCCAGGAAGAACCATCCTTTCCGCCAGCAGCATCCGCCTTGACGAAAATGTTGCGTATAGACTCATCGAGTTCGAGTTTGATTTTTCTTATCCGTCCGGCATTGAAGGTTATGTCCTTAAGATTCCTTGTCGCGGAGATTGTTCCGTGATTTGTCGTCACCTCCACAGAGATGGTTCCGGTCACAGTCTGAGGAGCAACGGCAATAGCGTTCCAACCGGCTCCTCCAACTTCTATCATCTCTTTGTGGCTGCCATTGTCATAAACATTCTTGCACAGAATTTCGACTTCGCTCTTTCCTGTTCCCTCCTTTAATTCAAGCTTTCCAGTCTTTGCGTTAAGATAATACTCTCCGCCGAAGGAAATGCAGTCGGAAGAGAATTTTACCTTCGTAACTTCCATCGGAGCCAGAGAAAGCTTATTTGCTATCTCCACCTCGATTATGGAAACGGCGTTGTGCATAGTAAGTTGCGGAACATCAAAGCCGGTCGCCTGTGCCGTGCCATAAAGAGGCATAGTCTCAAGGTGTGCCTTGTTTCCGTTTCTTTTCTGCTCGGGAGTGTAGAGAGAATAGGCCTTTTTGACAGAGGTACCATTAACGCTTTCATACAGCCAACCTTCAGAATCCATAGTCAGGCCGGACTCGAACGGGAAGACAGCCGTGTAATCATAAGCCTTTCCCTCCTCCGGAGTGAACTCCGTGGTGTAGAATGTGTTTCCCTGCTTATTCCACGCTGCGCCCTCTTTCGGAGCAAATTTGAATTCGTATGAGTTTTCTGAAGAAGCAAAGACATTCAGAGCGTCGCCTGCGTTCCAGACAAGTTGATTCCCGTCAAAAAGGGCTTTGGACTGAGCATCGCCGTCATTTTCTTCTGACGCAGATGCTACAAGCGAGAACGTTGCACCCTCAATAGGAGCGACATAATCGTTACGGGAGACTCCTGGTGTTGGCTCCTCAATCTTTTCTGTACAAGAGGACATTGCTGCCACCAAAACTGCAGCCATAATGTAATTGAACTTTTTCATCACCAATCCTCCATTATAAGTCAGTGTCATAATCGTAGGAATCAATCCCTACACCATACTGTTTAGTGTCAGATGTCGCAAAACCGCACTCTGCGGCGACATCGGTAATCATCATTTCGGGTGACTTGTAATCCTGCCCCCCCCTTTGGTCGTTTTTGTGTAATACAGACATAATTACGTAGTTTTTATGGAGTATGCCCAAAAAGCCGTAACGGCCATCGAGAGCATACCCCGAAAGTTTGTTTATTTATTTGCCTTGGTACGAGCCCGGCCATACGGCTGAGCTGTTTCCGTAGATATCGAAAGCATTGATGCTGTCGAGCCAGCTGAGGAAGTCCTCGCCAGCCTTGCTGCCGTCATAGACCTCGGTGGAACCGGCATAGAGTTTTCCGGTGTTGGCGTTGCTGTATGACTTGATTGCAGAGCGGAGCTGTTCGAGCGTGAACTTCGTGAAGGTCGTGGTTCCGTTCCAGAGATAGTGACGTGACTCTGGTTTCCATTCAAGTTTAAGCGCCGCAGCTGCTGCCCTGTTGGCGAATGTGTCGTCATTGGATGAAGCCTCATATTGGCTATTGACATTGATGCCTCCGACAATCACATTGCCTCCGAGGGACTTCAGTTTTCTACCGGACGACGACATATCAATGGCTGTCCTGTCCTGCTCCTGGATGATGAGACTGTTCACGAGACGGGAACCGCTCTTCGGGTCTGATTCGCAGCGGATTGCAGGATTGGCGTTGGACGCTACGATTGTGCTTGATGCGATGAGCATACCTCCTGTTCCGTTCACGACGCCGGTTGCGCCGCAGCCTGTGTCATTCCCGGCGAAGGTTACATTGTGAAGACAAACATTGCCTCCGACATCATTAAGATGCACGAGAAGGCCGAAACCGCCACCACCGAAAGTATTATTGTTGATAAAGGAACAAGCATTAAGATATGCCCTGCTCTCTTTCTGGGCGAGACGTATTAGTCCACGGACACCGCCCTCTGCACGACAACCGTCAAAGGTTACGTTGTTGAGTTTTGCAAGTCCCTTCCTGACCATCAGTATAGGGTTCTGACCACCAGAACCGGTACATTTGCGGAATGTGCAGTTCGTAAAGTTCACGCGGGCGTCTCCTGATCCTCCGGCAGCGATTTGGACACAGCCTTCTTGATTACCGTTGCTCTTCAAGTTCGCGAAAGTGATGCCGTCGAACGTCAGTTCTGTCTGGTTGCCGAGGGTGAAGAAGCGGTTGTTTCCGCTTCCGTCGAACACTGTTTCAGAGTTCCTGCTGCTGACGTCTGTACCTTTGCTTGCAGGGTCGTATCCTCCATGTACACGGAATTTCACTCTTGAACCGTAGCCTGAGTATTCCACTTTTATATCCTCTACGGAATAGGTTCCACCGATAAAGTAGAAGTCCCTGTCGTCCACATTGTCGGCATTTTCATCAGACTCTGCCTGACTGCCTTTTTTCTGCTTTATCATCTTGAGGAACTCAGCCATTCCCATTGCGTTCTCCCAAGAGAGACCGTCTCCGGTTCCGGATACCACCGGCTTCACAAAGTAAGGAAGGAGCGGCACTTTCTCCGCATCGCCTCCAGGGATGAGTTTTGTGCCTTCATCCCACGGAGCCACAGATGGTGAGTCAATCGAAACGATTGTTCCTGAGATGTTTATGTTCATATCATATCTGAAGCCCTTTTTGAGTTCAGGAACTCCGGTCAATGTGATATCCTTACCGTCGTAGTTGAAGGTGACGAACACCTTTGAAGCGTCAGCCTCGGAAGGGACGATAATCGCGGTGTAAGTAGTTCCATTCTGTCCTGAAACGGCGCCTTCAGCAGTCACAATATAAGGGCTGACATACATCCTGTACGAGTTCGGCTGCCCCTCGGTGAATCCTGTCGAGGTCCACACGCGGAATCCCTGAACGCGGGCGCTGCCTTCAATTCCGGACAGCGTGAAGCTGACCTTGGCCATCTGCCTTTCCATTTTCAGGTGAAGGCTTCCGTCGCTCGTCTTGACCGCATCGGCAACTGTGCAGGTCATATAATCAGCCGCAGCAAGACGATCTGCCGTGCGCTGCGAAGACTGGAGTTCAAAGTTGCCGAAAGTCGTCGATGTCTCTTTGGCAGGGTAGAATGCCGAATAGCTGACCGGAGCGGACCCCCAACGCAAATAATAATAGTCTGTCGTCTTCCAGCCTTTGTCGGTCAGTTTGTATGTCACGTGACCGTCGTTGCAGAGAAGGGCAATCATATCACCCTTATTGAACTCTGTCTCTTTCCCATCCGTAATCGGATTTGACTTCGTGTATGGAGAAGCTATTTCCGGTATTATGTGTATGGCACGGTCGTCACTGTCGAACGAAAGCTGCACTTTTTCTTTCTCGCAAGAAGAAAACGCAAGTGTCGCTGCAAGAACGGCCATCAATTTTGATATTCCTGATTTCATAGTCATTTCCCTATTATTTTGTGGTTATTGACATTTGGCCGGAAGAGGCCGATTTTGTTGTTGAAATGTTGATTGTCAGCTCGGCTGTCTTGCCGGGGGCGAGTGTCACATCGGACACTGATGCCCAGACATACTGGCGCTTGTTATAAGTTGCCTTAACCGAGAGTGAACCGGCCGAAACAGTCTGCGGTACAGTGATGAGTTCATAAGAGCTCTCTCCGACATTAGGGAACATATTGACAGGAGCGCCGCCGGCAACAACCACCGGTGAATCCGCGCTGAGGTCGCATTTACCCTCCGTCTTGAGTCCTCCGACAGAAAGAGAAGCAATTTTCGACGTCACAACTGGAGCACCGTCCATGGTGAGTTTGAGAATCAGCCTTGTGTTGAGGTGGCCGAGTCTAAGTTGAATCTTGCCGTCAGAAAGGTCTTCAGATGGGTTAACGCTGCCTTTCCAAAGCACGAAGTCTGCTGCGCCGAGTTCTGCTGCTGTCGCCTGATTGCTTGGGCAAGACACAGTGACGGAGCCGTCAACCACGTCTGCATAAGGGGCATACGCAGTGACTGTCACTGTCGTACCCTTGCCGTCCCACAACATGGTCTCTCCGTCCTCGGCAATATATTCGTTCCCGCGAAGAATCATTTTCTTGTTGTAAGAATAGATTCCTTCCGGATTTGTGAGAATAAAACCGAACGATTCAGGACGACTGAGGGCATTCGCATCGGAGAAAGGAGTGGCTGATACGCTGAAACGCAGAGTCCGGGACGCCCCGCCCTCAAGGCACGGGTCGTATGCTCCCGGAAGGAGTTTGGCAGGATTTCTCGACTTGCCGCGACCGTCCACTGCAAAACCGTCGCACCACTCTGTGAAGACAGTTCCGATTTCTGCTATAGGACATGCCTCCGGTTTGAATCCCCGTGCGTAACCCTCGATTTCTGATGCCGTAGCGAATGTTCCGAGGGAAATCTTGGAATGATCCCAAGTATATGTCCCTTCCGCCAGAGAGCCGAAATTCTTAAGGTCCGTGTCGTATGTGACATCTGAAGCAACGCTCTTGAGTTCTCCGGCCACCTTGTTGAATATGTTGTGACCGCCAGAAACCGCGACTCTTCCGTTTCCGTTGAGGAGGAAACCGGGAGCGCCGTTAGTGTTCAGGCTTATGTTGTTCGCAAAGAAAGACGCGTTTCTTGCGTCGGATTCGCAGCGGATTCCGGCTGTAGTGTCATCTGAAATTATCGTAGAGTTGAGAACCAGCATTGCGCCGCCGCCGTTGACGGTTCCGCCCGCCCAAGGATGGCCCATAGCGTTCAGGCAGAAGGTCGAATTGTTGACGCAGATTGTTCCGGAAGAAAGTTGCAGACCTGAGCCCCAGTCGTCCCTGACGCTGTTGTCGTGAACGCTGCACTTGTCGAGGAACAGGATGGCGTTGTCGCTGTTGCATCTGAGCGCACCGCCTCTCGAAACTCCTGAACACCCGCTGAGTTCGCAAGCTTTGAGTCTTGCCTGTCCTGACTTGACATAGACAGCGGCACCTCCGGCATAGCCAGGGGTGGTGGCTGCGCTCACGCAATCCTCAAAACGGCAATTTACGAATTCTACCCAAGTATCGGCATCGCCGTCAACAAAGACTCCGGCTCCGCTCTTCTGTGAGGAAGCAGTCTTTTCGTTGATGTAGCCGTTGCGGAATACGATTCCGTCAAAAGAAGATGCTCCTCCGAGGATGCAGAGAAGTCCGCAGTCTCCCTCGTCGGCTCTTTTGTTTTTGTTCACGTCGCCGCTGAATACTGTCGTATGATTTGCCACGTCCCGCGAATTTAGGTCAGTACCTTTGCTCAGAATGCTGTATCCGCCCATTACGGAACCGATTTTCTTCCTTATCTCCGGACCGAAAACGGAACCGCCTGACATATAATAGTCACCCTCGGCAAGATAGATTTTAGCCTTTGACAAATCCGTCTGGTCTGAAAGAAGGCTCAGGAATGTGTCCGCGTCGATGGCGTTATCCCACGATGTGCCGTCCATTTCTCCCTCACCGTACGGAGTTACGAATATGGCAGTTTCCTTGTTCCCTCCGAAGTCTTCGTCATCAAGGCTATCATCGCTTGAGGACGCAGAAGGAGGCGGAACCATCTGATATGTCTTCTGACAAGCGCCGGCTCCCAAAAGGGAGAGGGCGGCGAGTGTCATAATAAATGTTCTTCTTATATTCATAGTTATCTTTCCTTATCTGTTAATGTCTTCATATCCCGGGTTCTGCTTGAGATATTTGTTCTGTTCCAAAGCCTGACGGGAAATAGGGAAAAGTTCATAGTGTGTGTCGGAATCCTTCGGTTTGTCCCACCAAGCCTCCTGGAATCTTCCGAAACGAATCAAGTCTGTCCTGCGGCGTCCTTCCTGAATGAACTCCCGGCCCCATTCGTCGAGCATCTCATCGAGATCGAGTTTTACGCTGCCTTCAGGCTGATAAGCTATTGACGAATTGAAATCGACATAGTTTCTCTTTCTGACCTGATTGAGAAGCTTACCTGCCTCGTCAGCCTTGCCGGTGCGGAGAAGTGCCTCAGCCTCGGAGTAGTAAATTTCCGTATAGCGGATGAGAGTGAGGTCAGACTCTATGTAGTAGCCTCCGGTGAAGGAGTAAAACGGATATTTCACGCAGAAAAGACATGAGTTGAAGTCTCCGTTTCCGAGTTTTGATTCCTTGCCGGGACCGACAATAACCCCCTCTTCTCCCTTGTTCAAGAACTGACCAACCTGGTCGCGGAGATAGACTACATACTGGTTGTCCGGGTTCATCGCATAGCCGGAAGCGGTCTTTGAGTTAGGAATTTTACCCTCAAGGAAAAACATTCCTTCGCGGGTGTTCACACTTGTGTTCCTATATTGTACCCAGCGTTTGTCACCGGCATATTTCTGGAACTTCTGTGATGGCATTCCAAGCTTGTAGTCGAAAAGCTGGCGCGGATTCTGGTTGTCGTAGCTCGGCGACAGAGCATATTTAGGGTTTCTCTCGCCATTACCCTCGACACCGAGATAGTTGGCGCAGCCATAAGGAAGACAACGTCCGTAGAAAGTGCGTTTGTCGTTCTGCATATGCCAGCTTTTGGTCGTGTAGGAGGCAGGGAAACCAAAGATGACTTCGTTGCAGTTTTCATTGTTCCAGTCAAACGGCTCCCACCAGTTCTCGGCAAGGCTGTAATCTCCGAATTCTCCTCCACGGATTCTGCGGCACCAGCTGATGCAGTCATCATAATGGTCAACGCCTATCCATTTCTCTGCATTGAGGTAGAGTCGTACAAGGAGTGCGGCTGCGGCGCCTTTGGTGAACGAGCCCTGAGTGGCACCCGGACCGGATGTTCCGACTTTGGCCGGAAGGAAGTTCACGCCATCCTTGAGCTCTGATTCAATGAACTCGAACAACTTTTCCGGCGTCACCTGTGCCCTGTTTTCAGGAAGATTGTTCACTGAGGCATCGGATGTCGTGGTGAGGATGCAGTTTCTGTAGCCGTTGAGAAGCCGCAGATAGAGATAGGCCCTCATTGTGCGGAGCTGCCCTTTGAAAGCCTCGAATTCAGCTTCCGTAAGCGAGAACTTTGAAGGATCGAGTTTCGTGAGGTCATCAAGTACGAGATTGCACTGCCCGATGCCGGTGTAGCAGGAGTTCCACTCTCCGGTCCAGCTCCAACTGTCTTCAATGCTGCTCCAGTTGTGGCGGTGAAGTATCTCCCACTTTCCTCCGTCATACCACCAAGTTCCCCTTGTCGGAGTGATGAAATGGTCGCCGGTCAGTTCCTCGTGCTCATAGAAGTCATACTCACTGCAATAGACGTGTTCAAACGGACGAAAAACAGCTTGAATGACATCGGCCTTCGTGTTATAGTAGTTGTTGGTCATCACCTGGTCGTAGACCGTCTCGCTGAGGTCCGTGCAGGCTGATGCTCCGATAATTACGGCTGCAAGAGCCGAAAACCTTATGATATTTTTCATTTTCCTCATAGTTTTAGAAGCCTATCTGAACTCCGAATATAAACTGGAATGCCGAAGGATAGTAGTTGTACGAACCTCCGAAAGTTCCCGGTGTGAGGCCGTTCACCTCATAAGTTGAAGGGTCCACGCCCTCGAAACGGGTCAGTGTGTAGAGATTTCTCGCTGTTCCGTAAACCCTGAAACTGTCGATGAACTTCCTGTTGAGACGGAGAGTGTAGCCGAGGGTTATATAGTCGAGCTTGAGATAGTCACCTTTCTCAATGAAATAGTCGGTGATGACATTCAGACCGGTCTTGATGTGGGCATTTTTAGAATATGCCTTTGTGAGGACATTTCCCGTCATTCCCTGAAGTCCGAAATAGAAGTCGTGGACGTTGAAAATGTCGAATCCGGCCGCTCCCGTGAATGCAATGGCAAGGTCAAAGTTGCGCCATGTGAAACTGTGGGTCATACTGCCCGTGAATTTCGGGAGACCGTTTCCTGTCACGCACTTATCCTCCTCGGACCCTTCCGCAACAGGAATGATGTTGTCGTTATGGTCGTATATGAGCCAGTTTCCTGCCTTGTCCACACCGGCATACCTCCATGTGTAGTAGTTTCCGATGCGCTGTCCTTCCTCAATTCTCTGGAGATATCCAGGGTTGTTCGGATTGGACATCGTGCAGACATTATAGTATTTCTGTCCCTGATAAATGTCGTTGGAGAAACTTACGAAGCGGTTGTCATTGGTGGCTCCGACGAGGGTGAAACTCCAGCTGAAATTATCCTTCCTTATGGCGTCAACGTTGATGTCAAACTCGAATCCGCTGTTGCGGAGGGTGCCGACATTGGTGAATATCGTCGTGAAAAGGTGTGGTGGAACAGAAACATTGTAATCGCCCAGCAAATCGGACTGCCTGCGGATGAAGTAGTTGAGCGAACCGCTGATGCGATGGTTGAGCACAGAGAAGTCAACACCGATGTTCTGGTTGTGTCCCTTTTCCCAGCGAAGTTCTGTGTTCACGTTCTTGGACGGTCCCCATACGTGGAAGCTTGTTCCGTTGTATTGGTAATATCCGAATGCGCGGTAGGTTGCGAGTGAGTTGTAGCTTCCGAAATCCTGGTTTCCGGTGACACCGTAGTCATATCTGAACTTGAGGTCATTAAGCCAAGATGAAGCCCAGGCCATAAACGGCTCGTCAGAAAGTCTCCATCCCACAGAAACAGCCGGGAAGTTACCCCATTTGTGGTTCTGTCCGAACTTTGAAGAACCCTCGTGACGAAGGGAAACGGACAGGAGATAACGCTCTTTCCAGTCGTAATTCAATCGTCCGTAGAAAGATATGAGCTTGCTGTCGTTTTTGTAGGAGCCAAGGCAAATCTGTCCTTCTTTCGAAGCCCATTCTCCCGCACCGAGGTTGTTATAGCCGAGTCCGTCGGAGGTGAAATCCTGGTTGCTTGCGGACAGTCCGGAATTGACGACATAGAAATAACTGTAACCGGCCATTGCCCTGAGACGATGGTCTCCGAACTGTGCGCTGAAATTTGTCACCCAATCAAAATTGATTTGGGATGATTTGTCGAACGCCCTTGAGGCATCACCCTTAATCTTGTCATTCTGATGCCACGAAATTGTCGAAGGCGCGAAATATCCGCCGAATTTATCCACCTCATATCCGGAAACCGTAGCCTTTGAAGTGAGACTGAAATCCGGATGCTTCGGAGTGAAGAGCGGAAGAAGGTTTATCTGTGCACCCGCGTTCCATTCGAGGAGCTTTATTTCCGTGTCGTTGCGGACCTGCGTCATAGATTCGACGACGTTGGAATAGTTCGATCCCGCCGGGAAATGATAGTATCCGTTGGCGGTCGTTTCGTCATATATCGGAGCCGTCGGGTTTAACGTGAGGACGTTTGAATATGACCCTGTCATCTTGTTGCGTTTGATGATTCTCGGGGTCAGATTCGCCGTAAAAGTGAAGAGTCCGCCTTTCGTAGTGTGGTTCACTCCGGCTCTCGCTCCGTATTCGCGACGGTCTGAACTCAGGTCAATACCTCGTGCATAACGGTAGTCGGCAGTAACACGGTAGTTTGTCTTTGCATTGCCTCCGGAAACTGTGAGAGTGTGCAAGTGGTTGAATCCCAATCTTGTGGTGGCTTTGAACCAGTCGGAGCTTGCACCGAGGTCGTCGAGAGGATTGCTTACAGTCCTGTAGGCACGATACTGCTCGGCGGTCATCATTTCAAGTTCATTCTTTGGTGCATTCAGAGTCACTGTTCCGCTATAGGTCGTGTGGATGTTCCCGTCCTTGCTTCCCTTTTTGAGGTTGACAAGAATGACACCGTTACTTCCTCTGGTTCCGTAGATTGCAGATGCGGCACCGTCCTTGAGGACATCGATAGACTCGATATCCGCCGGGTTGATGTTGGTGAGGTCTCCTCCCGGGACACCGTCAACGACTACGAACGGCCCATTGCCCGCGCTTCGTGACGACACACCACGAATCTGGATGCTTCCGATGTTGTTCGGGTCTGCAACCGCCGTGTTGGAAACGCTCACTCCGGAGACCTTGCCCTGGATGAGCATTGAGGCGTCAAGACTGCTGACGGAGCTGAAGTCCTTTGCTCCGATATGAGAGATGGCTGAGGTCATTTCCTTTCTTTTCATAGAGCCATAACCTACGACCACAACTTCATCGAGTGCAGTTGATTCCGTTTCAAGAACAATCCTCAAATCTCCACCGCTGACATAGACTTTCTGCGATTTGAATCCGATTGAGGAAACTTCCAGAGTAGCTCCCTTGGGGGCATTGATTTCAAATGCGCCGTCAATGTCAGTCACAACTCCTGTCTGAGTGCCATCGATGACAACACCTGCCTGAATCACCGGTTCTCCATTGGAGTCCACAACCACACCCTTCACAGGAGCGACCTGAGCAAAGGCAGAAATCGCAGAGAAAAGTGCGGCAAGGATAACCGGCAAAAGTTTTTTCTTATTCATGTTATTGATATTATTAGTTTTTCGCGACGTCCGGATGGACGTATCTTTTGAATATTCTCACAGATTCTTACCTTCGGCCACGTTCGGATAGTGCCCGAACAAGCTTCTCCGGAGCGTCAGTCATTATCATCTTCACGTCCGGGAACAATGAAATAAGCTCATCGACTTGGCTTCCGTCCACATCGTATTCGGGGATTTTGTTATTGAGGACACTCAGCATACATACAGAGCAGAGCATGCCGTCACGGACAGCGGTGCCGATAGAAGTACTTCCGGAAGAAGGAGAGTAGGCGTACTGAACGAAATGTGGTCCCTCAAGTCCCTTGAGTGGCTCGTAGGCCGTTGCCCAAGTGTAGGCGTGTGCACGAGGTGAAATCGCGAGGACCTCCCTGCATTTTTCAACTGAATTGCAATAGAACCAAACCTGTTCCATCATCCCAAGTTTTTCCACAACAGCCATAACCTCTGCGGTTGATGCCGTGCGTGGGGAGTAGTCGAGATCCACATAAATTTTACCGCGGCAGGCCTTGAGGAACTCTTCGAGAGTAGGCATAGTCTCGTTTGTGACATTGCCGTTACGGTCGAGCAGCTTGTAGGATTTGATTTCCGCAAGAGTCAGGGAAGGAACGTCGCCCGCGCCATTGGTTGTCCTGTTGATTGAGAGGTCGTGGCAGATTACAATCTCGCCGTCCTTGGTGCGCTGAGTGTCACATTCCACTGCGTCGGCACCGGCTGCGATGGCAGCTTTTACCGCAGAAATTGAATTCTCGGGAACTGACGGATCTGTGGTGTGAGCCCTGTGGGTCATAACCCAGATTTTCTTGTAGGACGGGTCTTTGAAATTCCTCTGTGCGGAAGACAGTGCTTCCAGAGGATAACAACGAACCGTTTTGCTGAAGTCTTCGTCCAGAACTTCGGAAGACACGGTGAGCGTCCAGTCGGCACTTTCTGAATAGGCGTGAACTGCAGGATCCGGAGTGACTGCCTCCACTGAGGTGCCGTCACCGAAATTGACGGTGAAGCTCGTGCCGGAGCCGACTCCCTTCAGATAGACATTTACATTTTCCTTGAGCATCACACGTGTCGGAGCCGACACAGATGGATTGACCGGGATCTCATTCTTTGGAGAGCACCCCGCGATGAGAAAGGCGACGAGCGCCGCAACTGCTGTTTGCATTACTTTCGTGAAAGACATGGTTTATTAGTTTATCTTGGAAAAACTCCGGAACATCCGGCGCATTCCAAATTTATGCACGTCACAAAAGTAGAAATCAAATCGATACATTCTCCCACCCTATTTCTGCAAAGGAAACCAAAAACGGTTTAGGGAAATACTATTTTATTGAATATCAAGTCATTCCCTAATTTCACCAAATTGAACCAGGGAAATATGTTTTTGTTGCTTTTGAACAGTTTTTACAGTTCTTTGAGCATTTTTTCGAACTTTTCTTTTGGAATGGCGAGCTTCGAATTTATGCCGGATCGCTTGTTATAAACAGTCTTTATCGAGTAGTGCAGAAGCTCGGAAATCTTTGCGCTTTCAGTGACTCCGAGCTTTATCATAGCGAATATCCTCAACTCTGTGTTCAACTTCTCATTCTCCTTGAGATCTATGTGACACTCCGGTTTCAGGAGGGAGTTGAAATCATTCACGAAAGTTGGAAAAATGTCGAGAAATGCGGAGTCGAAACTATCGTACATGTGCCTGAGCTCCTCATTTGTGATGTCACGGGACGGATTCGTCAGCTCGATTACATAGTTGGTGTTGCCACGCCTGAGGCTCGTGTTTATGCGTCCGCGGAAAACGAGGAGCCGGTCGATGTAGGAGGAGTAGAGCTGGAAGAAGCTGGCGATGTAGCCGTTGGAAATCCGGTTGGAACGTTCCAGACGTCGAGTGAGAATTTTGCCTTTCCGTATGAGTACAACCATATAGCATAAGACTCCTACAAGAAGCATTGCAAGGACAGAAAGCAGCACCAGACTCAGCGTAAGCTGTCTTTTTTGCTCCAAAATCTGCTGCCGCAGCAACCTGTCCGTCTCCACAATCACATCCATCCCCAAAATCCTTCGTGTCCTGGAGCGGAACTTGAGCATCGAAGAGTAGGAATACTCGGAGAACTTGTCAAGAATCCCGGCATCCACAGAGTTTCGGAGCATATATGAAATCTGAGTAAATGCGGCGACATCCTGATTTGAGTTTTCAAGGTCGATGATGGCCGCTCTCAGAAGGCAATAAAGGCGTTCCTCGTCATTCCCGCCCATTTTCTCATATATCAGATTCCTCTCATAAAAGACAAACGACTCGGCAATCGCCCCTTTCGGTGCAAGTTCCATTCTTTTGCGGTTGCACTGCATCGCATAGTCATAATCATTGAGTATCAGAGCCTTCTTTTCCCGGGAACGAAGTCCGTATTCAGAATTTTCGGGTGCATAGAGAATTACCGAATCCATATAAGAGCGGTACTTCTTCTCATACATATCCTGAAATTCGAGGCGTGAACCGTCGACGTGGAAAAGTTCGTAACAGAGAAACTCCTTAGCCTCGAAATACTCGAAAAGAAGCGAGCGGGGGATGGATTTCCTGTTTATGGAGTCAATTATGTCACTGCTTTCCTTGTAGTAGCCGAGTGTCGTCAGAATACGCGATATACGGATAGCCGTCTTGACCGCCATATAATTGTCGGAGGCGTTTGAGGCCATTTTCTCGACAATCTTGAGCGTTGAGATGGTAGAGTCGGAGTCGAAGTAGCTGTATTCGTATGCCACATCCAGCCACGCTTCCATCTGTTCGCGCCCCTCAAGCCTCTCGCACTCATCCTTTTTCATCTGAATCCTCGCAAGCTTGCGGTTCTCATAAACCTCAAGGCTGTCGAACTTCATCATGAGATTGTCCAGCAACGCCTTGCAACGCGGAGAGAGCGGCTGCGCAACAGAAGATACGCCGGTCGCGAGCACGATGAGGAATGTGAGAAGAACGTGTTTCATGACAGACTGCAAGAAGCCGCCTGGCGGCATGATTTATTTGACAAGTTCCAACAGATAGCCTCTCAGGTCGTCCCATCGGTAATACGGGCCTGATACGGAGCGGAGTGCCGGAATGGTGGTCTCGACCTCGTTGCGGAGAAGCTTCACGAGGACATCGCCCTTCCTGTTGCGGTAGAAAATCATCTGGAGGTTGGAAGCCATCGGCATATCGCGGAAACCATACCAGACGCCGTCGATTGCTTCCGCCATCTTGCGTTCCTCTTCCATTCCCTTGAGACGCATTATGCTGAATAGAGGGCCAAGACCAGAATCGTGTCCGAAACGCAAATCTGCAACGCGATTGTTCCCCCGGACTGCCTCATCTGCCTTTTCGACAATGTCCCTGAGGATTCTTTTACCGATAAGGTCTCTCGTGCGATGGTTTTCTACACTTGAATTCATATAGTGATAGTAGCGGACGTCGTTGTAAGCCCAGAGAGCGTAGAGTTCCTCGGGAGTGAAATGACGGTAGATGTATGGGTCTTCAACATTCAGACATTGACCGGTGCTGCCGGCCCAGATGACATCGTAGAAGAAAGCGCAGGCGTCGCCGTTTTTCATATATTTGACTGCCTCACCAGGGTCTTTTGTCCAGGCATTCAAAAGCCTCTCGGGATTGAGATTCGCATTGAGCACAGAGTCCATAATGGCAATTTCCCTCTTCCCTATGCGAGGAACGCCCTCGTCGTTGCAAAGATATTTTTTGAAGCGCTCCCCTGCATCCATCGTGATGTCGAGTCCCGGGTTCTCGCGGGAAAGTTGTACGCAAAAATTTGCCATACTTTGGATGCAACGCTGGATTTCAGTCGACGCGCAGAATACTTCCCTGCGGTCTTTCTGATGGAAAAGTTCCGGGCAACGCCCGCAAAGGCGGGCTGCAATTTCCTGATGTTGGGCTGCTCCCTTGTGAGTGAGGTAGCCGAGCTGTCCCTCGTGTTCTTTGCGAAGGAAGCGGATGTCGTTGCGGACTGCCTGCCCCTCTTCAGTGAGAAGTCCCTTGGAGTCAAGACTGTCGAAGACCGCGAGGGGTTTGTCCATATAACTGTAGGTGTAGTGGTAGCGGCTTCCGTGTCGGCCGTAGTGACTGACATAAAAAGGCTTGTAGCCCTTTGGAGCCGGGGTGTCGACAATCTTCGACGGCGCCTCATAATTGTGGTGAAGATTGACGCTTCTCGTAGGGTCTTCCTTCAGAAGCGCCATGACTTCCTGCCTGTGCTCAGGCGCCTGGGCAAAAGAGGCAAGACAGCAGCCCGTAGCAAGAACTGTCGCGACAATTATGTATTTATATAAATTTTTCATTTTAAATTATCGAGATAAATATCTTAAAGAAAGGGGATGAAGAAAAGGATGAGATGCAAGGCGCACTGGGAATTTCAACACCGGAGCAACCTGATGGTTGTGAGGATTTGAAATTCACATGCAACGAAGCAGATCGCCTTTTCTTCGCCCCGCCCCTATTTTGTTCTGAAGTTCACGGTCCCGCGCACATCGTCAGATGCAGCCGCAAAATACACCGTAAAATCGTGAGCGGCATCAAGAACCCACTCGTGTTTCTCCTCGTTGAAGTAGGCGAGGTCGGAAGCCGGAATCTCGAACGACACCGTCTTTGTCTCTCCCGGAGCGAGGCTCACCTTGTCGAACGCCTTGAGTTCCTTCACCGGACGGTCTAGCAGAGGATTATGCTCACCGACATAGAGTTGCACGACTTCCTTACCCTCACGGGAACCTGCATTCTTCACCTTCACCGAAGCCTTCAACACTCCCTCGGCAGAGACAGTTTTGCTCGCCTTGAAATCACTGTATTCAAACTCCGTGTAGCTCAATCCGTGTCCGAAGGCGAAGAGAGGCTTGATGTCGCGGTCCTCGAACCAACGGTAGCCGACATAGATACCCTCTTCATATTTCACATCAGAGCCGCATGTGTACGCGCCGAGAGCGTGGGCCGGAGAGTCCTCAATTTTCACAGGGAAGGTGAACGGAAGTTTTCCGCTCGGGTTGACAGTGCCGAAGACCACGTCAGCGATGGAGTTTCCGGCCTGCGAGCCGCAGAACCAGCACTGAAGAATTGCAGGGACTGACTCTACCCACGGCATTGCAACTGCGTTTCCGCTGACAAGACAAACCGCAAGGCGCGGATTGGCCGCTGAGAGAGCCTCAATCACCTTGTCCTGCGCATAAGGAAGACCATAGGAAACGCGGTCTGTTCCTTCGCTGTCCTGGTGGCCGTCCTTGTTGAGTCCCCCGAAGAAAAGCACGACGTCGGCGTCTGCAGCGGCCTTGACAGCATCCTCAATCAACTGCTCCTCGCTGCGTGACTCCGAAAGGTCCTGTCCAGTAGTCACTCCATTGTATGAATTTGATGCACTTCCGACATATCCCCTCTCATAAACAACCTCGGCCTTGTCGCCCACGGCAGCCAATATTCCTTCGAAAGGAGAAACTTCGTGCTGAACTTTCAGCGACGACGAACCTCCGCCGACAGTCATCATCTTCAGAGCATTCTCTCCGACAACCAGTATCTTTTTTGTCGACTCCAACTCCACCGGAAGAACCTTAACCCCCTGAGCGGGCGCATCGTTTTTCAAAAGAACGATACCGTCGGCTCCGATTGCGCGGGCTGCGGCGTGATGTTCCGGAGAATTGAGCGAACCGAACGGCTTGTCTGTTTTCATCGCCGTGCGGAAAATGAGTTTCAACACGCGGCCTGCCTTATCGTCGAGAGTTTCGAGCGAAGCGCGACCGTCACGGAGTCTTTCGAGATAGGGGTCTGCAAGCATATAGCTGTCATAACTCTTCTTTCCCTTGGTCGAGAGTCCGTCTGTCCAAGTTCCGTATTCAAGATCCAGTCCGTAAGCGGCAGCCTGGTCAGGGTCGTGTGCTCCTCCCCAGTCGCTGATGACAGCCCCGTCAAATGCCCACTCCCCTTTCAAGACACCGTCAAGAAGGTATTTGTTGTGGCAGAGATGCTGACCTTTGTAGAGGTTGTAGGCAGCCATCACTGACCATGCACCACCCTTCTCAACGCCGGCTTTGAAAGCCGGGAGATAAATTTCGTAAAGAGCCCTGTCAGAGACTTTTACGTCCGCGATGTGGCGGTTACACTCCTGGTTATTGAGGCAATAGTGCTTAAGACACACAGCCACACCGTTCTTCTGCACCTCCTTAATGTAAGGCACGCACATCTCACCGGCAAGGAACGGATCCTCGCCCATATACTCGAAGTTTCTTCCGTTGTAAGGCGTCCTGTAGATGTTCACACCCGGGCCGAGCAGCACGTCCTTCTCACGGTAGCGTGCCTCCTCGCCGATGCTCTTTCCATAGAGGGCAGCCGCTTCCCTATCCCAAGTCGCGGCAAGGCAGCTGAGTGCAGGGTAGGCGGTGCAGGAGTCATTAGTCCATCCGGCCTGATCCCATTCGTCCCATTTCACTTCCGGACGGATTCCGTGAGGGCCGTCGGTACACCAGAGTTCAGGAATACCGAGGCGAGGCACACCGGCAGACGAGAACTTGCTCTGGGCGTGGAGAATCGCCACCTTTTCCTCCATTGTCATTCGGGAGAGCGCGTCGGCAACCCTCTCATCGAGGTCGCGGCTTTCGTCCATATAGACAGGAACGCTCTGTTTTACAGAACACGCGGACAATGCGATCAGCATCAAAGCGGAGATAGAGAGAAGACTTTTCTTTAGCATATATTATCAGTTTTTGTAATTATCGTGGAAACGGGAATATAGGATACCGGAATCAGATAAACCCGAATTCTGCAAAATTAAGGAATATGACAAATCGAGACAAATTTAAAATCAAAATTCAACGTTTTTATGTCATTTTTTGAAAATATCCTTACATTCATATTGCTTTATAATATCTATCTTTGCAGGCGTTACCCGATAATAACAAAAATCATAATACAATGAAGAAAACACTTTTATTAATGACCGCAGTCGCGCTTATGGCTGTAGGTTGCACGGAAAAAAGGGACGCCGACGAGCTGAGGGCGGAGAAACTTATGGCGAAAATGACGCTCGCCGAGAAAATCGGGCAGCTTAGCCAGTTTGTGCCGAAAAATTCGATTGTCACAGGACCTGACGGAAGCCCCGTTGACGTAAAAAATGTAATTAAAGAAGGTATGTGCGGATCCATGCTCAACGCGTGGACGCCAAAGGAGATTATTGAATATCAAAAACTTGCCGTAGACAGTTCACGCCTCGGGATTCCTATTCTCTTCGGCCACGACATCATCCACGGATGCCGCACGACTTTCCCGGAGAACATCGGTATTTCCTGCTCGTGGGACCCTGCAATGACGGAGGAAGTCGCAAGGATTTCGGCCGCTGAAGCCACGGCATTCGGACTCGCGTGGACATTTTCTCCAATGTGCGACGTCGCGATTGACCCACGCTGGGGACGTGTCTCCGAGGGCTCGGGTGAAGACCCCTATCTTTCCGGACAACTCTCTGCCGCGATGGTTCGTGGTTATCAGGGAGACGACCTCTCCGCAGGCAACACCATCCTTTCATGCGTGAAGCATTTTGCGGCATACAGCGCTGCCGAGGCAGGAAGAGACTACAACACGGTAGATATGTCCGAGATGATGTTCCGTGAGCGTCACCTGCCTTCATACAAGGCTGCCATCGACGCCGGAGCACTCAGCGTGATGTCGTCCTTCAATGACTTCGACGGCATTCCGGCAAGCGGCAACAAATGGCTGCTTACAGATCTGCTGCGCGGTGAACTCGGGTTCAAGGGATTTGTCGTTTCAGACTATTGCTCGATAAACGAGATGATTAACCACCGTGTGGTGGCGGACAAGAAAGAGGCTGCGGAACTTGCGCTGAACGCCGGTCTGAATATGGATATGGTCGATGGCGACTACTACAAGTTCGCAGAGGAACTCGTCAAGGAAGGCCGCGTGAGCGAGGCTCAGATTGACAGGCTATGCAAGGATATCCTCACCGTGAAATTCAAACTCGGCCTCTTCGACGACCCGTTCCGCTACGGCGGTGAAGGCCGTTGGGAAAAGGAAACATGGCTTCCGGAGTATCTTGAGACCGCACGTAAGGTGGCACGCAGTTCTATGGTTCTGCTCAAGAACGAGGGAAATATCCTTCCGCTCAAGGGTAGTGAGAGGATTGCGATCATCGGACCGGCAGCCGACTCCCGCAGCGAGATGACGGGAACTTGGGCGGGATTTGCCGACTACAACAAGCCGGTAAGCTTCCTTGAAGGCTTGAAGGCAAGATTCCCTCACAACGACATCAAGTGCGAGAAGGGCTGCAACTTCTTCGACCCGATAGAGGGAGGCATCTCAAAAGCCGTTGCAGCGGCTCGTGGCGCAGATGTAGTCCTTATGACACTCGGACTTCCTAACGCCTACAGCGGAGAAGCGGCCTCAATGGCAAACATTGACATTCCTTCCGCACAGAAGGAACTCTTCAAGGCTGTGAAGGCCACCGGCAAGCCAATTGTGATCCTGCTCGTGACAGGCCGTCCTATGACTATCGCGGAGGAAACAGAAGCCGCCACGGGACTGCTCGTAACGTGGCACCCTGGCATTATGGGAGGCACGGCCCTCGCGGACATCGTTTCCGGGGACTACAATCCTTCCGGACGCCTGACGATGACCTTCCCGCTCTGTCTCGGTCAGGTTCCTATCCACTACAATGCGAAGAGCACCGGACGTCCGCGCAAAACTCCAACGAACAACGCGAAGTACGTCTCACGCTACATGCGCACTCCTAACGAGCCTCTATTTGCCTTTGGCGAAGGCCTGAGTTACACGGAGTTCGCCTATTCCGACCTTGAAGTCCTCAACCCGAAGGCAAAGCTCGGAGAAACGGTGAAAGTGCGCGTTAAAGTCAGCAATGTCGGCAAACGCGACGGCGAGGAAGTTGCACAACTCTACATCCGTGACGTCATCGGCAGCCGCACCCGGCCGGACCGCGAGCTGAAGGGCTTCAAAAAGATTTCCCTCAAGGCCGGTGAGTCCGCGACGGTCGACTTTGACATCACTCCGGAATCCCGTTCGTTCTTCCGTGCGGACAAAACATGGGGCGAGGAAGCCGGCGATTTCGATGTTTTCATCGGACATGATTCGCACGCAAGCCTGAAGGGCACATTTACCATAGCAAAGTAAATCATTAAAGTTCAACATCGCGCACCACCTTCGGAACTTGATTCCATCGGTGGTGCGTAAATCGCGTCAACATCGGAATGAATAGGAAAATCACTGCCGCCATCGTGGCTGCGCTTTCTGTAATCAGTTGTACAGAAAAAAGCGAAGAAAACACAGGAACACGCGCTGAAGCACTTGACAGTTCGCTCTGGCAGGAGTCGGAATGGATTGCCGCGGCGGATACCCCCATCGTACAGGGAGCAATAATGGGGAACAATGAGAGGGCGGCAGACGGTGCAAGCTGGTTTGTCAGCGACTTGACCAATCCGGAGAATGTGAAAAAAGCGGTCTGGATGACTACCGGACTTGGAGTCTATCGCATATTCATCAACGGTGCCGAAGTCGGCGAGGAATTTCTCAAACCTGGATTCACCCACTACGAGAAGACACGGTTTTCCTTCACCTACGACATCACTGAGTCGTTCAAGAAAGGCGCCGGAGATGTCAACCGTCTCTCCGCTCAGGCGACTCCGGGATGGTGGGCGGACAAAATCATAACCCCTTACGGGCATGATGGAATGATTGGCAGCAAGCCCGCCTTTCGAGGAGTTCTCCAGATCACCTTCGCAGACGGAAGAATACAGAATTTCGGAACAAACTGCACCGACTGGAAAGTTGGCGTGGCGGGGCCAGTGACTCATGCAGCCATTTTTGACGGTGAGGAATATGATGCACGCATACCTCAGGGCTATCTCACTCCGGAGAAACTCGGAGTTCCGGAGAAATTCGACGAATTCAAGGGAAACATATTCCCGTCTGACGGAGCAGAAGTCTATCTCCGCCGCGACCTTGCGCTCAAGCCGCAGGCGGCGTACGTCTGGAAGGATGTTGAGGACACGGGGGAAAAGGAATATGGTAAAGTAGTGATTGCCAAAGAATATGCTCCGGGTGAGGAAATGATCGTTAAGGCGGGCGAAAACCTCGTCATCGATTTCGGGCAGAACACCGCCGGCATCCCGGAGTTTGAGTTCAGCGCGGCCGAAGGAACGGTTCTAACCTTCCTACCTTCGGAAATCCTCAATGACGGGAACGGCGCGGTGAGCCGCGGAATGGACGGACCGGAAGGTAGCATACACAGGGAGAACCTGCGGGCACATAAAATCGGAATACGACTCATCTATACCTTCGGAGCAGATAAGGGATATGTCACCTACCACCCGAGCAGCACTTTCTTCGGCTACCGTTACGCATCAGTCAGCGCAACAGCACCGGTTAAGATTCGCTCAATCGTGACGCTTCCTGTAAGTTCAATCACAAAAGAACTTGAAACGGGCACGCTCACAACCGGTAACACCCTTATCAACCAATTGATTTCCAACACTGTCTGGGGACAACGTTCTAACTATCTTTCCATCCCCACCGACTGCCCACAGAGAAACGAGCGTCTCGGATGGACCGCAGACACGCAGGTTTTTGCGGAGACAGGCTCGTTCTTCGCCAACACCGACCGATTCTTCCATAAATGGACACGCGATATACGCGACACCCAGACGGAACTCGGAGGCTATCCTGGCGTTGCTCCTTACGGGCAATATGGTGCGGCCCCGACAGAAATGATGAGGGTCGGTTGGGCGGATGCCGGAGTCATCGTCCCTTGGGTGGTCTGGAAACAGTTCGGAGACAATTCTATTGTTGATGAAAACTGGGAAGCGATGGAAAGGTTCATGAATCATGTGAATGAAACGAAATATGATCATGCGGCACTCGCAGCGGAAAACGGCAACGACCAATATGCGGACTGGCTCAGCTACGAGGCTCTTGAAAGCCACGCTCCCAAGTTCGACAAGGACGCTTCAGGAAAAAGGACGCTGAAGAAGGACTATGACGAGTACTGGGACTATCTCGGGGCAAGCTATTGGGCTATTGACGCTGCAATGATGCGCGACATGGCAAAGGCCACCGGGCGCGATTGGAAAGCATACGAGGCAATGGCAACCGACGCTGTGGCCTACCTCCGGGATAACTTCCTCATCTCAGACGGCAGCTTCCGTAACGCCGTATTCAACACGATGCAGACTCCGGCGCTCTTCGCCCTAAAGAACGGCCTTGTCGAGGGGCAGGCCAAGGAGAACATGACCGCGCGTCTCAGAAAGAACTTCGAGACGCACGACATGTGCCTCCAGACGGGCTTCCTCGGCACATCCATCCTGATGCCAACCCTCTCGGAGAACGGAATGGACGACATAGCCTGGAACCTGCTCTTCCAAAGGAAGAATCCGAGCTGGCTCTACTCCGTCGATAACGGGGCAACCACAATCTGGGAGCGTTGGAACAGCTACACCATCGAGAGCGGAATGGGACCCAAGGGCATGAACAGCTTCAATCACTACGCCTACGGATGCGTCTGCGAATGGCTCTGGAAGACCGCCGCAGGCATCGCGGCCGACACCGAGGCTCCGGGATTCAGGCACATCATCATGAAGCCAGTCCCTGACCGCCGTCTCGGCTTCTTGAAGGCCTCCTACAAATCCGCCGCCGGGCTCATCACGAGCGAATGGAAATACGACGGAGACATCTGGAAATGGCATTTCAGCATCCCCGAAGGCAGCACCGCCATAGTCTTCCTCCCAGATGGCAGTGCTCCTAAGAAATACGTCTCCGGCAGCCACAGCGTCAAACTTACGCTTGGCAAATAGAAAGACACAAGCCTGAAGGGCACGTTTACCATAGCAAAGTAAATCATTAAAGTTCAACAGAATCGTTGGAGAGGACGATACGGGCGGATTTTTTTTGCGCTTGATATTTCAGTAATTTTTAGTAACTTTGCAATTGATAAAATATTATCAATATGATACAAAATATAGTAAATACAGATAATATATTATCAGTTCTTGATGATTACATATCATCCCACAACTCAGATGACATTGCCATGGGAATCGCGCGGGATTTTAGGAAACGCAGGGTGGAGAAAGGACTCACGCGGGAACAACTTGCGGAGAAAGCAAAGATTTCCGTAAGTAATGTGACGCGTTTTGAACAGAAGGGACTGATTTCACTGAAAAACCTCATAGAACTAGCTATAGCTTTAGGCTACACTCCGGAAATAAAGAGTATCTTCTCCGAGCCTAAATACACAACGATGGAGGAACTCACGGAGATACGGGCAAACGCTAATAAAAAGAGGGCACGAAGAAAATGAAACGGACAAAAAAACTGACGGTATCTTATCACCGCGACACGGTAGGTACATTGTCAATGACAACTGACGACAAATTATGTGCATTTGAATATGACAAGTCATGGATTGCAGACGGGTTCAGCATCTCTCCGCTGGAACTACCTCTGAAGCAAGGACTTTTCATCGCGAAACCGTCTCCGTTCTATGGTAATTTCGGAATATTTGAGGACAGTCTGCCCGACGGATACGGACGGTACCTGCTGCACAAGGCTCTTATGCGCGAAGGAATTGACGACCTTAAACTGTCCGCGCTTGACAGGCTGAGCATCGTAGGAGAAAGCGGCATGGGGGCGCTAACCTACTCACCGGTGATGAATATAAATTTCAATGAGGACACCTACGACTTGGACACATTGCAGGAAAAGGCGATTGAAGTCCTGGAAGAGCGACAGGACTCGGATGCAGGGCTTCTGCTCTATAACAGCGGAAACAGCGGCGGATGCCGTCCAAAGGCTACATTCCTTGACAAAGACGGGCACTGGCTCGTAAAGTTCCGGCACATCTACGACCCTAAGGATATGGGGCAACAGGAATATCATTACAATGAAATCGCCCGCAGATGCGGCATCAATGTCCCTGATTTCAAACTGATGAACGGGAAATACTTTGCTTCAAGGAGATTTGATATAGGAACTGACGGAGAGCGCATCCATACTGCCACAAGCGGAGGTCTCATGTGCCTTTCTCTGTCAAATCCTGTCCTGGACTATAGCAACCTTCTCGCTCTGACAGGTTTCCTGACACAGAATCCGGAAGAGGTGGAGGAAATGTACCGAAGAATGGTGTTCAACTATCTCACCGACAACAAGGACGACCATTGCAAGAATTTCAGTTTCCTTGCAGAGAAAGCTGATGACGGCAAGTGGCTGTGGAAGTTAGCCCCAGCCTACGACCTCACGCTGTGCACTGCTGGCTATAACGGAGAACACGCGACATCAGTAAACGGAACAGGACATCCTCAAATGAGCGATTTCATCACCGTCGGCACAAAAATAAAAATAAGTAAAAAAAGATGCCAGGAAATTTATGACGAAGTCCGCGAAAACTGTGGAGACATTCTTCTGAACGACATATCGAACTAAAGGCAGGGGATTCGCTTTTCGCGTTTCCCCTGCCTTATTTTTTTTGAATCATTGACTCCTTAAGAATCCTATGCAGTCCGTTACTCTACGGGACTCTCGCCGCGTTCGATATGGCGTTTGCGGACCAGGGCTTCGAGGAGATAGTAGTCGGCGTAGTTGAGCGGAACGTCGATGCTGCCGCCGTGAGGGATGCTGCCCACCGAGTGCTGGAGAAGGAAGCCGCCATTCGTGCCGAGTTCGGCGCGGTAAGGGGCTGCAGAAAGGGAGGTGAGAATCTTGTCTGCGGTCTTGAGGTAGTTGCTGTCCTTAGTGTACTGCCAGAGTTCATAGAGGGCAGATGCCATGATTGCGCCGGCAGAGGCGTCTCTTTGATTCACGTACTTTTCATACGCCGGCGTCACCTTGGCATATTCTGCGGCGTCATAATCCCAAAGCGGGACGAAATCCTCAGGCATATTCTTCTCATTAACAAGAAAGTCGGCAATATGCTTGGCCTGCTCAAGATAGCGCGGCTCTTTCGTGTAGCGGTAGGTGGCGGTGTAGCCGTAGAGCGCCCAAGACTGGCCTCTTGACCAGCGGGACTCGTCGCCTGCGCCCTGTGCGGTCTCGCGGCTGCGGACAGCGCCTGTCTCAGGGTCGTAGTCAACAACATGGTAGCTGCTGTAGTCGCTGCGAAAATGGTTTTCAATCGTCTTGTCGGCGTGAGTTATCGCGATGTCGCGGAATGTCGGGTCTCCGGAAATCTCGCTTGCGCGGAAAAGGAGTTCGAGGTTCATCATGTTGTCTATGATTACCGGACACTTCCAGCCCCTCTCCTTCTGCCAGCCTCCGGTGACGTTCCAGGACTGGATGATGCCGGCGTTCGGGCGGAAACGGGTGGCGAGAGACTTCGCGGTGTTGACAACGACCGTGTCATATCCGGGGATATTCTTGAGCCTGAGCCCGTTGCCGAAGCTGTCGTAGACCATGAAACCGACGTCGTGGTGGGAAGTGAAATACTGAAGGTCTCTCAGTGCTTCGGTCTGCTTCCGGGCATGAACCGCATAGTCCTCGTTGCCGGTGAGCTCATACATATACCACATCGTCCCGGCAAAGAATCCGCTGACCCAATCCCTCATCGGGACGAAAACCACCTTGCCGTCCTTGACGGTCGAAGGAAATCTGACGGTGTCGCCTTCTTCCGATTCGGCGATGAGCCCGGCAAGTTGCTTCTCTGCAAAGCTGATGTTGTCGTTCACGATGTCATTCTTCGGAGTGCAGGCAAAAACAGCCGAGGCAAGAAGAGTGAGTCCCAAAAGTTTCTTTCTCATAATAAATCAGTTTATGTTATCAAGTTATGAATATATCGTCGGATCAGCAGGCCTTATACAAAGAAAAGCCGGCTAATAAGCAATTAGCCGGCCTTCTGACCCTGCGGTGAGAGGGGGATTCGAACCCCCGGAACCCAATCGAGTTCGGCAGTTTAGCAAACTGCTGGTTTCAGCCACTCACCCATCTCACCAGTTGTTGTACCAATCTGTTCCGCAAAGGGACGACAAAGGTACAACAAAATAATTGCTTTAACAAATTTTTCGGGATTTCTCCAAAATTTCCGAGAAACCCCGAAAAATTTCAATGATTTCCTATCGGTTGTCGGTATCTACCATGCAACGTACTGCGAGACCCTGTGCCCTATTGGCAGTGAAGGTCTTCTTACCGTCTTTGTCACCGTCTGCTCCACCGTAACCTGCGGAAAAGTAGCAGTGCTGGAGAACATATCCCTGGCTGCCAACAGGCGAGTTGGACCAGTAGAGGGCTCCGGCATTATTGTTAGAATTTGTACGATTGCCCCAACTTCCATTTGAGCCCCAATGCGCTCCGAGGTAAATCCAATAATCACTTACGCCTCCCTCTATAGGAATCTCCACAACGGAAGCAATTTTTGGGAACAGGATATCTTTCTCCGGAGTAACGTCAGCGTGATTATTCTCATTGCGCTTTCCGTATTTGATCGCGTAATCAATAACCTCTCCTGATGCGACGCGATAGCCTGCAGGACACGGGTCATAGACAGTCTTGCCCATATCATTATTCTTGTCGTAGAAGTCTTCCGTGTCATTTCCGCCCCAAAGGTTACGGAATTCGCCTACATACCAGTTACCATTTGAGTTCCAGCCGTCTCCCTTTGCGTAGCCCCACTTGATGAAAGGTTTTGCAAGAGCGGCCTTGAGAGTTGTTTCTGCCGTCACAAGGGCACCATTATAGTGTTCTTGTTTGCCATTCGACCACATTAGAGGAGTCGGGCGTCCCCATTGGAACCAGGCTCCCCAGTCACCCTTTGCCGGGATAAGTTCCTTTGTGGAAGGCCTCTTTGCACCGAGGTTGCGGTCCATAACGGACTTGCCTGTACCAGGATATACGTTGGCCTTCGGCTCTTCGCCAGGCTCATAAGAGTTAATCATATATGCCCAAAGGAGATTGTAGTCCTTGTCATAGATTGCGACCGTACCCCAAGCGGAGCTTCCGCAGTTCTTTGACGTCGGAGCCATCTCAACAGTCACTTCATAATTTGCCCCAATCTCAGTTGTAGGCTTGTCGTTGTAGATAGCTGTGCCGTCAGAAAGACGGATGAGACCATTGGCTCCGACATCTCCAGAAGAGAGGATGCCCACATACTTAGGCTCGGCAACCTGAGAGAAGTCGCCGCGTGCCTTCACCTCGAATGTCACCTGATTCCAGTTGCCATCCGCGCTGCGCTCAACGAAATAGGTATTCTGCGCACCATAGCACCAGCCGTTCACGAGATTTCTCTTCTCCACAGGCTCATACCACGCAAATGCGTTGTTTGAAGCATTGACAGAGCCGAGGTCAATTGTGGTCATCGTTCCGGCGGTGAGTTTGCCCTTCTTCGAAAGTTCTACAGGAATGCTGACAGTCTCCTTCTTGTCATTGACAAAGGTGACTACAGCATAGACAGTTGCGGAAGTAAGATCCGCGCCCGGAAGGAGAGTGAGGTAGAGTTCCTGCTTGCCGGAGCCTATAGCCTGGAACTTGGCGCCATCGGCGAGGGAAACCTTGGCAGACGACTTTGTCGCGCCATTTACGGCCGCTATCGTGCTGCTTGCAACGTCAAAAGTGTAGTCTCCGGCGAGAACTGCCTCTCCTGCAACATCGTAGAGCTGGACTGATTTGAGCATGTAGGCTGAATAGTCCGTCGATGCAACGACAAAGCGGAGATATGACATCGCGTGAGTGAGCGAGAAGTTTATCTTCTTGGTGTCGGCGGCAACCTTTGCTACTCCGTAGGCAAATCCATTCTTTCCGATTTCCTTGTCGCTGACTTCAGACTGGATCTGGAGGTCCGAAACGGTCAAGTGAATCTTGAAGTCGTCGACGTTGATGTCGGTCGCCGGGGTGTACGGATAGTAAACAAGGAAGTCATCGCTGCCTGACTCAGGAAGCTGAAGTCCGGGAACCTCCTCAGAAACAGGCTCTTCAGGGATGAATACTCCGTTTGTAGCTCCGATGGAGCTGCGGAGAAGGTTTGCCTTGTAGTTAATGTTGGTGGTCGTTCCCGCAACGGTGAATATTCCTATTGCGTCATCCTTCGACCACACGAGTTTGTTAGTAGGAGCCTCGGCATCGGTGAAGGCTGTCTTGGTCTCAGCCCACGCGAAACCACCCTCAAGCGTGACAGCTGGCTGAGTAGACGTTCCGACAGTCTCCGTAAGTTCATTTGTGCAGGCTGCCATCGCAAGGGCGGCAGTGCAGAGAATCATTATCCTTTTCATAAATGTTCTTTCTTTTAGAGGTTAAACAGAACTACCAGCGGTCATTGGTGATTTCGCCGGCTCCGGCAGTGTCACCGATGGCGTTGTCCGGAACAATGGTGGTGAACACCTTTGAAGCGGTGCTTACAACGGTAAAGTTGGCGTCAAATGCCACGGCAGCAGTGAAGTACTCGGTCACAGGAGCGAGTTCCGTAACCTTGGAAGAATACGGAGTTCCTACAGCGGAACCCTTTGATGCATACTTTGCAACGGCAGCCTGGTCATTCACGTCAAAGTCAAGAGACTCTACCGGGACAGGTTCCGTGAAACGCACCATCTGCGGTGCCGCTCCCGTCACGGAAACACTGACTGTAGCCGAAGTCGCAGTGATGTCAGTAACATCCACCGTAACTACAGTGGGATCTTCCTTCTGCTCTTTCTTGCAGGAGGTCAGCGCAAATGTTCCTAAGAACATCGCAAGCATGCTTAAGAAAAAGAATCTTTTCATAAACCTAATGTTGTTATTAAAATGAGTTTAGTCAATATCAATAAATATTCATCATCCATAAATCATCGCGCCCTATAGGGACGGAGTCAGCTTTGTCGTGAATGTGACGGTTGTTCCCTTAGGAACGGTGGCCGTAAATCCGGCGACAGTGTAGCCGGTGCAAGGCGTATCCCAGGAATTGCTGCCCCTGGCCGCCCATGTCGTGTAGGAGACAGGGACGGATGATTCTGAAGAAGTCGCCTTCAGATACATCGTCTTGCCCTTCTGCGTAAGCGTCTCGGCATCGGAGCCGACGGAAACAGTCGCCGGAGTCATCATCCTCCACTCCACGGCCGCGTCGAGATTCGCCTTTGCCGTGATTTCGTCAATCACATAGAGTTCGCCATCAACAATCTTGAATGTCCTGCGGGCAGACTCCACCTGTTTTGAAAGCGGACCGGTCAGGTCAAGGACGGCAGTAGTCCCCGAAGCCTCCACGACCGTTGCCGCCTTTGTCACCAAATGATCGGAATCGTTGACAGTCAAGGTGCTGTGTGCCCTATTATTGAGCCTCCACACCTGCCAGCGAAGAGAATTCTGACCCATGTTCCAGAAACTTCCGCCCGCAGCCTTGAGGGCATTCTCCACCTTCGCATAGGACTCTCTTGTCACGTCCTCCGACCAGCGAAGCCCGAGAGCGTCATAGACAAAAGAGCCGGCATCCATGTGGCCGTGGCTGGAGTTCGCCTGGCCTCCCTTCAGTCCGAGATAGCGGTCTGTGTCGGAATTTGTCCAGTCGGTGCGCATCAGCACGACCGGAACTTCTCCGCCACCGGAATAGAGCTTGACATTCTCCCCTTCGGAAACTGTGTCGAGGTTTTCGATGTCGTTGGCACAGGCAATGGCCATAGGAAGCAGACGAATCTCGTCGCAGGCTGTCGTGTAGCCACCGCCATTAAGAAGCGCCAGTTCGTTCTTGAGCAGAGCCGTATTGGTATAATGTTTTGCAAACCACCACATTCCCATCTTGGGAACGGCATACGAACCGGTTGAATCGCCATAGCAGTAGGTGCGGTTGCCGATGCCGGTCATCATAAGCATCCACTGCGGAGTCTTGGCAAGTCCGACCGACGCATCCATTCCGAAAAGCTGACCGAAAGAGTTTTCAAGCAGGGTGAAAATCACACCCTGATAGCCGGTGCCATAGCCCCAATAGGAATACCCTTCGGGATAGACTCCATCCGGGTCATAAATGGCCTTGACCATGTCGCCGTTGTTCTTTATGCAGTCGTTGAGCAGCCCGCCGCTTGCACTCTTCTCCTTGCCGTAGATGGCGATGGCCGCCGCTATGGAGCCTCCGTAGCAGACCTGGTTCCAGTTCCCCGCGGAGGTGTTGGACCAATGGCTGCGGGCATTGATGATGTCGTTGTTGAGCAGAGCCTTGCGTGCACTGACCCGGAGGTCGTAGTCGAGGCTGTAGTAGAGCCAGTCATAGCCGAGAGCCACAGCAAATGCCATTTCGGAGGTGTCGAGAAAATGACGGCTCTGGTTCCAGTCTTTGAAGGCAATGACGGTCTTCATGTCCGAGACGGCCTTTTCCAGATATCTCGACTGCCCTGTCATCCTGTAGGCGTATGCGCAAGAGCCTATCCTCTTGAGCGCGAGCTGCGACTTGTCGAGTATGCGCTTGCCGGCGGCATCCAGCTGATAGACAATTTGGGTGTTGTCAGCCACGGATTCGTTGGCCACATCCATGAGCAGTTTGTGCAGTTTGTACAGTGTCTTGTTCTGGAAACGGTTGTTGAGAGCTTTTTCCTTAAGACGGTCGAAATCAGCCCTGTTCATAAGCACGCGCGGATGCCCCATCTTTTCGAGGGCGGCGAGGTCTGCGGTTCCGGCAGGATTTGCCACAGTCGCATCAGGCTCCTCAACAAATCCTTCCGGCACTTTATCAAAGTCTCCGCTGTCCGGCGTCGGTTCCGGCTCCGGCTCCGGTTCAGGTTTCGGAGTCGGGTCCACAGGTTTTTCAACCGGTTCCTCCGTCTTGCATGACTGTACCGCGTACGCCGTTCCCGACAGAAGCAGCACAGAAAGCGTCATTGATATAAGTCTCTTAATCATATAAATCGTTAACTATGAAATTAGAAATTTCCTAATAAAGCCATCCTTCCCTGCGTATGAGGTTCGGATTTTTCTGAGCCTCACGGTCTGAAATAGACCAAGGCCACATCGTGTCAGTATAGTACCACTTGTATTCGTACTGCATGTCACCCCAAACATTTGTTCCTCCGTGCACGTCCTTTCCCTGGAATTTGGAGTCCTTGTAGGTGCCCCAGCGTATTTCGTCAAAGTAATTCACTCCTTCCTCACAAAGTTCGATGCGGGTCTCATAGCGGATTGCCTCAAGCATTGCCTCCTTTCCCGAAGCCGTCACGCCCGGCATTCCTGCGCGGCTGCGCACCTGATCTACAAGCGCCTTCGCATCCCCTTCCCGTCCCAGATGGACAAGAGCCTCAGCCCTCTGGAGAAGAACCTGGGTGAAGCGCACGAGCGGCCAGTCATAACCGCAGCGCTGACGCCCCTGCGTACCTCCAGGGAGGGAATCGTCAAGAACATTATATTTTTTCCACACATAGAATAGCGTGTTCCTGTAGCACACGTAGAGATCGGTCTCAGACTTGGTGTTATCCTGCACGGAAACAGGCCAACGGAGGACTTTCTTCAGAACCTTCTGAGGCTCGCTATAAGGAGAGTAGGAGTCGAGCCTCTGATATGGGGTTATGACAGCCTGCTCGAGACGAGGGTCGCGGTTTTCGTAGGCTTGGCGGATGCGTGCCTCGTTGCCGGAGTTGAGATAGTATTTGTCCCAATTGTCCTGTCCGATGCGCTTGATGCACTCTTCCTTGCGGGTACGAAGTTCCGTGTAGACAAGTTTTTCTGAATTTAACCTTGCTATCTCCTCCTCTTCCGTCGCATTTTTGATAAGTGCATCATATTCCTCAATCTTCGCTTGCACATCGTTCATTCCGTCACGAATGAAGAACACCTCCCTTGCCGTCACATCCATCGCATCCCAGTCTTCAAGTCCCGGAACCTCCGACCAACGGAAAGGCGTTCCGTCAGCATTCTGGAATGTGTTGACAAAATCAGCCGAAGGCTTGAGCTGCTGCCAGCCGATGTACTGGTCCGTGCAGCCGATGACCTGCTGCCAGTTGTGGCAAAATCCCGGATCTGTAGTGAACTGGAGCGGAAAAATCATCTCTTTTGACTTCTCGTTCTTCTCCGTAAAGAAGTCGCCCCATTTGCCCTGCCAGAGCCCGTAGCCGCATTCCTCGACTTTCGCGAAGTCAGCCTCCGCAAGAGTATAGTACTCAGTCTCAGACAATGTCACGTCTGAAGGGTCGGTGATAATGCCCGACTTAAAAGGATGATTGACGCCGTCCGGAACAATCGCAGCCAGCCACATATAGGCCATTCCGCGAAGAGAGTAGGCAAGGCCCTTTGACGGCCGTCCGTAATTGGATGTAAGTGTATTGTCGGGGCAGTTTTCGTTTTCTATCGCAAATGTGCAATCATCGATGACTGCCTGCCAGACCTGCACGAATGAAGACTGCACACGGTTGCACTCCTCGTTAGTGACCGGTTCGAGATAGAGCGGAACACCGCCGTAAATCATATTCAGACGGGAATATGCCCACGCCCTCAAAAGCCTCGCTTCGCAGAGGTAGCGGTTATACTTTTTCTCAGAAAGTCCGGCCCGTCCGAGATTGGCGACAGCATCGTTGCAGTCGTGCACGAGACGGAAGATAATCTGCCATTCGAGCCTTCCCTGGAAATCCATCGCCTGTTTGGTCGAACGGTAGAGGTACTGCAGCGGATAGTTAGTCGAATACTCGTCCGAAGTGAACCCGTTCCCTTCCATTCCCGTCCTGTTCAGTCCGTCGTAGTCTTCCATACGAATCTGCGTCCTCGTGAGGTTGGTCTTGTAGAGAGGGTAATATATTCCCGCCATGCCGGCGTCGGCCTTAGACTCGTCCGTCCACATGTTTCCGGTGGAAACTGCGTCCGTCCTCACGGTATCGAGGAATCCGGAGCATGATGCGGCCGCGAGTGAAGCGGCAGCAATAAGTATAGTCAAATTTATCTTTTTCATATCCATATTCTTTTACACACCATACATTTAGAATGAAATCTGCGCTCCAAGGCTCACGCTGCGCATGAGAGGATAGCCGATTGTCGTGCCGATTTCAGGGTCGAGCCCCGGGTATTTGGTGATCGTGAAGAGGTTCTCCGCAGAGATGAAGACGCGGAACTTCTGCATAGCGATTTTGCGGCTTATGTTCTGAGGAAGCGTGTAGCCTATCTGAAGGTTCTTGAGCTTCACGTAGTCGCCGCGATATTCGCGGAAGTCGCTCGTCATCGCGTTGCTGAAATCGTCGTTGAGAGTGAGACGCGGATTCTTGCCGTGGATGTTGGTGCGGCTGTCGGTGAGATTGTCCGGGTCGTAGAAGTAGTGGTCAGCAGCGATGTGACGGGCGATGCCGTGTCCGTTAGTAACCTTTGTCGTGTTGTAGTACTGCGTGCCCCAATTGAGCCAGAATCCGAACGCCCCGGAGAAGACCGCCGAGAAGTCTATGCCCTTCCATGAAAGGTTGAGGCTGAGTCCGGCGTTGACGAGCGGGTTGTTGGTGTGTCCGTTGAGAACCTGGTCGTTGGAGTCGCCGTAGTTCTTGTCGCCGTTGACGTCCTGATAGAGGAGGTCTCCATACCAGAGCTGGTCCTTGCCGACCTTCTTCACCCCACGGAATGAGTAGCCTGCGTCAATCATGGCCTTGACCCATGCCATATCGGCCTCGGTACGTATCATTCCGTCCTTCGGTCCGGCGTTCACGTCAACCTCGCCTCCGGTGTAGCCGCGGCCGCTGCCCTTATAGACCTGGTAGAGAAGGTGCTCCCCGTAGACGTGTCCTTCGAGAATCTTCGCGGTATTGCTGCCCTGTGAAACCTGTGCAAGGTTGTTCACATAGACCCTCTTGCCGTCAATCTCCGTCCAATACTGCTGGAGTTGTCCCTGATATTTCGTGACGATGCCTTTGTTGTAGCCGAGATTGAGACTGATTCCGTAACGGAAATCTTTGCCGATGGTGTTGTTGTGCGCAAGAGTGAGCTCGAAACCGGTGTTGCGAACGGCCGCGAGATTGGCGTAGGCACCGGTGATGTTGCCCATCGTCTCATAGACGGTAGGACGATAGAGAATGCCGCTGGTGTTCTTCACGTAGAAGTCCATCTCGGCGGTGAGAATGTTGTCGAATATTCCGAAGTCGAGTCCTACATTGGTCGTGTAGGTCGTCTCCCATTCGAGGTTTTCGTTACCTAACTCCTTCTGTACAAAGCCTGTAGTTCCTGCCCCCCCCCGTCACGATTTTTACGGACTGGTAGGTGCTTTGCCATGAGTAGTTACCAACGTTGTTGTTACCCGTGATTCCCCATGAAGCCCTGAGCTTGAGGTTGCTCAACCAGGTTGCCTCCTGCATGAATTCCTCCTGATTGATTCTCCATCCTGCAGAGAAGGACGGGAAGAAGCCCCACCTGCTCTTGGGAGAGAAGCGCGATGAGCCGTCCGCACGGAAGTTTGCCTCCACGAGGTAGCGGCTGTCGTATGCGTAGTTGACCCTTCCGAACCATGACATGAGCGACCACTCCGCGGTGGAGGAGGAAGAAGAGTCATAATCCGTGTATTTATCCATCTCGGAGATAGACCAGTCTGCCGCACCCTTCTTGCTGACGCTGAACGCACGCTGCTTATAGTAGTTTGTGGTGAAACCGGCAAGAGCCCCCACCTCGTGCTTTTCCGCAAATGTATTGTTGTAGCGGAGCAGCATCTCGGTGTTGATGCGGTAGTTCATACTGTATGAATTCGAGTTGTTCGCGTTGGCGAGATTGGACTCGCTGAAACGGGTGTCGTTCATATAGTTCCACATCCCGTTTTTCCTGGCGTAACTGTTCTGATCCGTATAAATCTGCGCATAGTTGCCTGTTGCCTCGAACGTCAGACCTTTGTAGAGGTTCACGACTCCGTAGAGAGAGGCATTCATCCTGTAGGTCGTCCTGTGTCCCGCAGGACCGGCCATTTGGGCGAAGATGTTATTTGCGGATGTAGACTCCTCAGTGGCCACGGCCCGCCCCCACTTGTCAGGCTCGCCCGGATAGACTCCAGGAGTCGTCTGGTAGATGTAGCTGAAGGCGTTCTTCACGTTTGCGAGACCATAGTCCTGCTTCTGTCCGAAAATACGCGCCCCCATAGTGAGCCAGTTCGTCACCTTCGCTTCTACATTGGTCCTGATGTTGAACTTGCTTGTGCCGGAGTCAATTTCCTTGAAGCGGGTCATCACTCCGTTGTTGTCAAGATAGCCCAGAGAAACGAGATACCTGACCTTTTCGCTGCTTCCCTGCACCGAAACGTTGTGCTCCTGCGAGAATCCGGTGGAGAAAAGTTCCTTGAACCAGTCGGTGTTCGGATAGGCGATGCTGTTCTTCACGCCGTATTCGTTGACGCCGTCCGGATTAGCCTGAGCCGCCTTCCAGGCAGCTATGGTAGAGTCTGAGAAGATGTGTGCCTGATCCACGTTGTCGGCAGCCTCGTTCACGAGCTCCATGTGAGTGGCATAGTCGCTGAGCCAGCCTATCTTGTTGTATGGAGTCTGCATCACTGCCTGCACCGAGTAGGTCACGCTCGCCTTGCCGGAGCCTTTCTTCGTGGTGATGAGAATAACTCCGTTTGCCGCACGCGAACCGTAGATTGCAGTAGACGACGCATCCTTGAGCACCGTCACACTCTCGATGTCGGCAGGATTGACATCATCCATGCTCCACTCCACGCCGTCCACGAGAACGAGAGGGCTGTTGTTGTTGAGAGTCGTGTTTCCCCTGATGCGGAGACTCGCACTGTCCTCTCCCGGCTGGCCTGAAGTCTGACGGACCTGAAGTCCGGCAGAAAGTCCGGCGAGCGCAGAGGATGTGGTCATCGCAGGGCGGCTCTCGATGGCATCGTTGAAGTTGATCTGGGTCACGGAGCCGGTGAGGTTGCCCTTCTTCTGGACGCCGTAGCCGACGACAACAACCTCGTCGAGCAGCTGCGTATCCTCCTTCATGATGATGTTGATTACAGAACGGCCGCCGACTTGCTCGCGGACCGTAATGAAGCCGAGGCAAGAGACCTCAATCCCGTCGACCGAAGACGGAGCGGCATTGACTGTCCATGCGCCGTTCTCGTCGGTGACTGCTGCATCTGCCTTACCGCCATCAGGCAGTACCACAACGCCCGGAAGCGGCTTACCGTCTTCCGAAACGACAGTACCCTTGAGGACTTGACTATTCTGTGCCGACATGGAAATTGCGGAAGCCGCAAGAGCCGACACCACTAAAAGAAACAAACTGTTTTTGAACTTCATATTGGTTACATAGTTTTACTTTTGCAAAATTCGCAAATATGCTTGTCTTGCACTATCAGTTTTTAGGCATAGTATTTCATTTTTTAAGCACAGACGGCGTGCATTCTTCCATTGCGGAAATTTAAACGGATTCTTTGTCAATCGGGACACTTTTTATTATTAGATTTGCATACACCTCTATATTATTAGATTCGCATACAGACCAATAACATGCGCAACACGGACAGAATATACGGAACAATAGCGGCGGTCTTCCTCCTCGCGGGAAGTCTCACGAACGCCGTCTCTGCAGCGATTCCATGCAGGAGCTACGACGTGAGGGACGGGCTCTCGGAAAACAGCGTCCGCTGCATAATGCAGGACAGGAAAGGCTACATGTGGTTCGGGACCAAGGACGGTCTGAGCCGCTACAACGGACGGGAATTCAAGGTTTACGGAAACCGGTCCGACGCCAGACAGCTCAATGTCGAGTTTCTCATCGAGCACACGGACGGGAACAAGGTCTGGATTGCCTCCAGAAACTCCCTCGAACTGCTCGACGTTGAAACAGGAAGGCTCACCCAAAAGGATTTGAGCAAATTCGGTATATGCAAGAGTTTCAGAACGCTCTGTTACGACAGTGAGGGAAGGCTCTGGGTCGGCTCCAACGAGGGGCTTGCTGTCATCGGACCCGCTCATGGGGCGGATGCTGCGGAATATGAGGTCGTGGCCGTCTACAAGCACGTTGAGGGAGACCCGCACACCCTTCCTTCCGACAATGTGGGGTCGTTGCTCTGCGACAGGGGCGGCAATGTGTGGATTGGCACAGAAAACGGCATTGTACGCCAACCAAAGGGTAGCGATACCCTGGTGCCGGTGGATACGGGAAGCGGACGGAGGGAGCATTTCCTCTGCATCAGCGAGGACGAGAACGGCATCATCTGGGCCGGAACATGGGATGACGGGATGTACAGCATAAACCCGAAGGACGGGAGCGTACACAACTACCTCTCACCATACGGGGAAAAGAAGAACGCCGTGCCGCTGATACGATGGCTGCATCACAATGACCGCGCGACAATCATCATCTGTTCCAACTCCGGACTCTTCGAATATGACCGTAACACCGGGAAACTCAAGCGGATGGAACTCTCGGAAGGGCTTCCCAACGACAGTTTCTACTCATGCCTCAAGGACCACGAGGGAGGACTGTGGATAGGGACCTATTTCAACGGGGTTCTGTACATTTCCCCGAAGGCCGCAGAAATCGAGCTCTACCGTCCGGATCCGAACAGCCCGTTATCCGGCACTGCCGTAAGCGAGTTCTGCCGCTGCGGAGAGGACAGGCTTTGGGTCGGGACCGAGAACGGAGGGTTGAGCCTTCTCGACAGGAGGACCGGAAAATTCGTTCCCATACGCTGGCACGACAACAACGACAACATCCATGCGCTCTGCCAGAAGGGTGAGGATCTTTGGGTGGCGACATTCTCGTCGGGACTCAAACGCATAAATCTCCGGACCGGCGCCGTTTCCCGATACTACATGACCCAAGGCAATGTTCCTGACAGCGAGAACGCCGTGTACTCCCTTTACCACAGTGAAAAGGACGGACGCGACTGCCTCTTTGTCGGAACAAAGCGAGGATGCAGCGTGTATGACTACAAGACAGGCAAGATGACCCCTGTCCCGGAGCTTGAGGGCTACATGATTTACGACATGCTTGAGGACTACACCGGCAAGATGTGGTTCAGCTGCCACGGCTACGGGCTATACTGCCACGACAGGTACACCGGTCAGTGGAAACGCTACCGCTGCAACCCCGAAGACAAAGACAGCCTGTGCAGCGACAGAATCATAGACATCTACAGCGACGCGAAGGGACAACTGTGGTTATGCTCCGAAGGGAACGGGGTGTGCAGATATGACTATGGGACAGACTCATTCGTCGTCCCTCCCGTAGCCTCCCCGGACGGAAAACTGCCGAGCAGTGTCATATTCGGAATTCTGGACGACAGCTGCGGACATCTCTGGATGAGTTCAAACGCCGGAATAATACGTCTGGATCCAAAGACCGGAGACTATAGGCTCTACACCTATGAAGACGGTCTGCAGAGCAACCAGTTCAACTTTAAGTCGAGCTTCAAGACTGATGACGGAAAGTTTTGGTTCGGCGGTGTCGACGGTTTCAACGCATTCTTTCCGGAGGATATAAAGGACAACAGCGTGGCTCCGAGAGTCACTGCGTCGGTGAGATATCATGGACAGACATTTTCCGGGAAGGACGTCACCATCCCGAGCGGAATCGGCAACTTTTCCATAGACTTCGACTGCCTCAGCTACGTGTCTCCGCAAAAGACTGTCTTTGAATACCGTTTCGACAAGGACGCGGACTGGACAAAGACCGGGCAGGCCTCAGTCTCGTTCGCGGACCTCAAGCCCGGGAAATACACATTCCTGCTGAGAGCAGTCAATTCGGACGGCTACGTGAGTGTGGACGACTGCGCCATCAGGCTGAAAATCAATGAGCCGTGGTATAGGAGCATAGCAGCGATATGTCTCTATGTCCTGCTTCTGGCCGCTGCCACGGCATTCGGAGTCTACACCTATCTGAAGATACGCAGCAAGGAAGAGGCACGCAGGATTGAGGATATGAAACTGCGCAACGAGAAAGAATCCTATAACGCCAAGATTCAGTTCTTTACGCAAATAGCGCACGAAATAAAGACTCCGGTGACGCTCATCAAGGCTCCTCTTGAGATTGTGATGGAGCACCGCACCTGGGACAGCGAGACAGAGGAAAACCTCGGCATAATCGAGGCCAATACGACCAGACTCGCGGAACTCACAAACCAGCTGCTCGACTTCAAGAAAATAAGCAACGAGGGCTATCTCCTGCACCTTACACCAGTGAATTTGATTTCGGTCATTGAGGATGTCCTGCGCAGGTTCAGGACACCTTCCGGCAAGGCAGTGGACATAAGGTTCTCAAGCGCTGACAAGGGAAAGGGATATTTCGGAATGTTCGACCCTGACGCCGTATCAAAGATTCTCAGCAACCTTGTCGAAAACGCGGTGAAATACACAAAGGACAAGATTGAGGTCGAGCTGCACGACGAAACGGGAAATGATGGCCAACAGATGCTGATGCTGTCGGTCAGCAATAACGGCCCGGCCATCCCGAAAGAGGAGGCGAGAAAGATTTTCGACACTTTCTATCAGGTGGACAACGGCAGCGGAAAAGACAGGAAACCGGGATTCGGCATAGGGCTGTCGCTCGTAAGCCTGCTTGCAGACAAGTCAGGAGGCAGGGCATACGTGGACACGGACTGCACCGATGGGTGTCGGTTCTGTGTCGAACTGCCGTGGGTGAAGGCGGATAGCACCGAGGCCCTGCCGCAGGAAGAGGAGGCGGAGGTGAAGTCAACAGTCTCAGAGCAAGAAAACAAGATTACGCTTCTTGTGGTGGAGGACAACACCGACATACTCTCATTCATCGCCGGGCAGCTCAAGTCGTCCTTCCGCATACTCAAAGCTACCGATGGAAAGAAAGCGATTGCCAAGCTCGAAAAACACAATGTCGACATCATTGTCTCCGACATCGCAATGCCTAACATGGACGGGTTTGAACTTCTCAGGGAAGTGCGAGAGAACCCGATGACCTCCCACATCCCGTTCGTCCTCCTTTCTGCCGAATCATCCGTCGAGTCGAAGATTCGCGGACTCGACTCGGGAGCGGACGCCTACATCGAGAAGCCGTTTTCCATCAGTCATTTCAAGGCGGTGATAGACAGCATCATAAACAACCGGAAAGTGCTTATGGAGAAGTTCGCGTCGTCTCCGGAAGAAAGCCTCAACTTCTCGAAATACGGAACTCTTGACATAGAATGGCTGTCGAAGGCGGACGCAATCATAGGCGCGAACCTGTCCTCAATTGACTTTTCCGTCCAGCAGCTCGCGGACGGGATGTTCGTCAGCCGGAGCAACCTCCAGCGCAAGATGAAGTCACTCACGGGAATGGCTCCTAACGAATACATCAAGCTGTTCAGGCTGAAGAAGGCGGCCGGTCTGCTGATTTCGGACAACTACCGAATCAACGAGGTCTGCTATATGTGTGGATTCAACACTCCTTCCTATTTCACGTCATGCTTCTTCAAGCAGTTCGGCATACTCCCAAAGGAGTTCGTGGCACTGCATAAGGCTCAGAGCGAGGAAGGTCAGTCCTGCCCGGCGGCCGACGGAAGAGGCTCGGAAACGACCCCTCCACCGGTGCAGAAATAGATTCCGGGATTTGAGAAGATGTGCCGCCCGCCGTCGAATGAATACGTCCCGGCCTTATGCACGATGACATAGATCTCTCCCCTGTAGGACAAGGCCTGGCAGCTGCCGTCGTTGCGGAGAATCTGCGGAAGGACGGCTTTCGACGATTTCCCGCAGATTCCGGTGGAGGTCTTCACGAATGTCTTTCCGGAGGCATACGCCTTTGCGAAAGCCTTTGTGGCCGCTGCGTCCCGGCATGGAAGCACGGCGTATGCGTATGAGGATGTCCCGTCCGCCGGATGCTCAAACCAGCATTTGAACACGCGTCCGCTGTCCACCTGCGTGTACATCGGAGCCATGTTCGCCCAACTTCCTTTCTGTAGCGACGTCTCAACCCGAAACGGGAATCCCTCAAGCGCGACATATCCGCGCCCGTCATGCCACACCCATTCCGTGTTGCCGTGTTTTCCCGAACGGAATGCACCGGAGAGAGGCTCCCCTACGAGACGGTTCTGTTCAACCGCCGTGGTGATGCGACTGATTTCGCTGCGCGAAGAACGTATGTCCGACCCGAGCGACACCACGATGTCGTCAAAAAAGAAGTCAGACTTGAAGGCATGAAGCCCGTGTCGGTCAAGTTCCATTGTCGTGACCATTGTCCCACCATCGGAAAGTCCTCCGACGTGCCCGGTGTTGTTCTGTTTGTCCTCACGGCTATCATCGGTGCGCAGCGGGGTGCCGTCATCATAGGCGGTGACTCCGGGCAGCATCCTCCAGTCCCAATAAGGGAAGATGTTCTCATATTCCCGCCCGGACTGCATCATTATGATGGTTCCGTCGGCCGAAAACTGTGCCAGCAGATTCTCGGCGTTGGTAAATTCGTAGCCGATTGTCCGTTCGGACTGCATGCGCACCGAGGCATACCAATCCTTTGCACGATAGACTCCAAAGTCGGAACGCGGATAGTACCGTGCGCCGACCAGTTCGTTTTCATAAAGTCCCGGCTGGAGGTTCTGAAGGGCGATATGCCTGAACACGCCACTGCGCGGGCGATTCATCGCGGCCATGTTCGACAAGGCTACGGCACAGGAATAGGCCTTGCCGCGGCCACCATTAATATGGAGCTGACGTCCGCACGCGCTCGGGTCCATCACGCCCTTCCATATCGGCCAGCACAGGCCCTCAAGTATGTAGTTCTCAATGATTTCAACCTGCTCCTCCGGAAAGGCATAGTCCGTTCCCTCGAACACACGCGCCCAAAAGGAGACACCGTCTGCGAATGCCAGCCCGTAGTTGCCGAACTGCATCTGGGGGCCGTGCTGATGGAACGACCAGTCCTTCTGGATGCCTTCGTTGTCCGTCACGTATATCTCCTCGCCTATCTGCCTGCGTGCCTCCCGTGCAAGCTCCGGGTCTTCTATGAGCAGAGCTTTCATCATCTGGTTCCCGGCAAGCCACGCCTTGTTCTGCCCCGTGCGTCCGAAACGGGAACGTTCAAGCACCCGCAGCGTCCCTTGAATCTCCTCTTCGGAAAGTTCGTCCCTCAGGAGCAGCATCGCTGCGGTCAGCTTTTTGGGCACCCCGATGTCGTTGTGCCACCAGTTAGGGTTCACCGGCCGGTTGTCAAACCACCAACCTGCCGCCTTGTGGAGCAGTTCGCTCAACAGCGGAGACTTGTAGAAAGACGATTGAGGCCACTTGTAGGCCTTTGCAAGAGCATATATCCTGGTGATATGCAGGGTCATGTCCCATCCTCCCCGCGACATGTCCGTATAGTCGATGTCCCGCCATTGCCTCCGGTCGAAGTCGAATAGTCCGACGACCCTGTCAACCTCGCTCTGAGGCAACTGCACGGCAAGGTAGAGCTGCATCAGAAGCACATCTATCGCCGCCCGTCCATGTTCCGAATAGGTCAGGAAATTTTCAGTGACCTCGTCGGAAGGCGAACAGGAGTCAAGCGTCGCCGCGACAAACGACTCCCTCACTTTTCTGAGTTCCGCCACCGAATCTTCCTCACTTTGCGCAAAAGCGACGAAAGAAGAAACCAGCATCAGTGAAATTGACGCTGCAATATTCCGTAGAACAAGCATAAGTCCGTAGTGTTATCGTATAAAATCCCACGAAAGTAGGAAAATTCCACGGCAAAATGCCCGACGGTACGCGACTCATGATGTGATGTACTGATATCTCACACCATTTGACTAATTTTTACTATTTTGCGCTGACCGGAAGCCGTAGCGGAGAGCCCGCCTGGCGCTCTTTGAAGACATAGCTGGAACTGTCTCCGACGAGGTTGCGGGAGGCTTCGGAGGAGAGAAGGTCGTAGTCGATGACCACGCCGCTGAAAAGGAATTCCATTTCGATTTTCTGGACTTCAGAGGCGGCTTTGTCGAGCGAAGACTGAATCTGCGGAATCTCCGCCTCGGTCTCAAGAATACGCGAGGTGAGTTCCTGACGGCGCTCCACGTCATCGCTGAGCGCGAATTCCTCCCTCATCTCGTCCAGTTTTCTGTTTGTATTGTCGAGCAGGTCACGGAAATGTCGCACGTCTGCCATCTTCTCCATATAGCGCTTCGTGTCGGCGTTTTCCGGAATGCCTCCTCCCACGGCGGAACCGGCATCGACCACATCCGTCCCGTCAGATGGAGCGAGTTCCATAATCCGGCGCAGCTTCTCCGAGTCCGTAATTCTCTGACGCTGCGGAGTGAACTCATATTCAAGAACATAGACATACACGCTGTCTTTCGTACACCCGCGGTCCGAAGCAAAGACGATGTAGCGCCCGTCGTCCGTGTTCATATACAGGTAGTCATTATCCACCGAAGAATACGGAAATCCGAGATTCACCGGCTCGGTCCAGCAGCTGTCGGCCTCGGACCACACGGATTCGTAGAGATCGTATCCTCCGGCGCTGTCCTTCCGTTTTGCGGAAAAATAGAGTGAGCGCTGATCGGCCGAAAGAACCGGGAATATCTCGTCGGACACGAAAGGCGTCGTCGTCGAGTCCCTGAGTGCCGGAACGAAAAGCGTTGAGTCCTTCGCCGCAGAGAGAGAATCCTTTGGTGCGAAGACCTGACGCGGGCGACTCCACAGAGTATCCTTTACGGAAGAATATATTTTCATGTGTCCGAGAGTGTCGGGGGAATGAAAATATATTATGTCGTCATCTTCCTGAAAATATGCGATGTCCGGAAGAATTCCGAGAGCCTTTGGGGCAGACAGCGTCTGAAGACTGTCGCGAAGACCCTCGCTCGAACGGAGGTCATGCCAAGAGCGGTCGGGGAAAGGGTAGTAGAGGAAAAAGTCCCGGAGCGTGAACTTCTGGCGCGCTATTACTGTCGGGACGGCCACGGTGGAGGTAAAATCGAAGCCGCTTTCGGAGTTGGAGAGCAGTTCGGCGGCGTAGACCCTCACGAGGCTGTCGGGAGACTCGGAAATGAGTTCGTCGCAGAGTTGGATGGCACGGCGAAATTGGTAATTGCCATGAAGGGAGTCCGCGAGGGCGAGCTTTTCTGTGTCGGTGAGAGAGGATGCGGCCTCAAGGATTGGGATGGCAATCTGCATGGGAGCGTCAGGCATGGGTACGGCTAAGGTGTCCTGCAAGGACGCCGCGGAGGGGATGACCGAGGCCGGAACCGTGTCACAGCTTGCGGAGGCCGGAAGCGTGTCCCTGTTTGCGGAGACTGAAGCCAAGGCCGTGTCTCTGACAACTGAAGTCAAGGCCGTGTCTCTGACTGAAGATAACAAGATGTCGGCACGGTCCGCAAACTGGGACTGCGCCGCCGCGATGCCGGACGGAATTGCCGACAAAATAATGACCAAAGCCCTTATCTTTCCTAATTTCATTAACCTACTACCCACAAAGAAATCTCCAAAATGACTACAAATTTAAGAAAAAGTGCGTTTATAAGAAAAAAATCGTAAATTTGTGCCCTATTTGCCGGACGTAAATTCGTGCCATACATTGCAGAATGAGAACAGATTGTAGTCCGGGAAGTAAAAAAGACAATAAAATATTAATTAAAACTATAACAATTATGCAAAGTAAAGGTGCCATCAGATTCGTTGCAATCTGCCTTGCGCTCGCATGTCTTTGGCAGCTTTCGTTCTCTGTTGTGACAAGGGTACAGGAACACAAGGCTGACAAATATGCGGAGAAGGCCGTGGAGGCTTTCAGCGCATCGGCGGAATTCAACTCTGTATCGGACGAGGACAAAGCCTATGTTCTTGACTCCATCGCAAAAGTCAACAACAGGAGGTTCCTCGATTCAATCTCAGCCGAGAAAGTCTACCTCGGCTACACTTACAAGGATGTGAAGATCAAGGACATCAACCTCGGTCTGGACCTCAAGGGCGGTATGAACGTCATGCTTCAGGTGCAGCTTGAAGATCTCGTGAAAGCCCTCGCAGGAAACAGCCAGGACCCTCAGTTCCTCGCAGCAATCGACAGTGCAAAGGTCCGCAGCGTCAACTCAAGGGACAACTTCATCACCCTCTTCGGAAAGGCTTGGCAGGAGACTGCCGGAGGACGTCCGCTTTCAGACATCTTCGCCACATTTGACCTCAAGGACAAGGTGACGAGCCAGACATCCGACGCGGATGTGCTTTCTGTCATTGAAAAGGAATCAGAGAGCGCTATCTCAAACTCATTCAACGTATTGAGAAACCGTATCGACCGCTTCGGCGTCACCCAGCCTAACATCCAGAAACTTGGTAACAGCGGACGTATCCTCGTTGAGCTTCCTGGCGTAAAGGAGCCTGAACGTGTGAGAAAACTCCTCCAGGGAACAGCTTCCCTCGAATTTTGGACAACTTTCCAGTTCTCTGAAATCGAACCGTTCCTCAACGAAGCAAACGCAAAACTCGCCGAGATTCTCCCTTCAACGGAAACTGTTGCAACGGAGACTGTTGCGGAAGTTCAGCCTGCAGACAGCAGCGACATCCTCGCGGACGAGGTGAAGGCTGCCGCAAGCGAGAACGCGGAACTTGAAAACTACAAAAAGCAGAACCCGCTCTTCGCAGTTCTCCGTCCTTCAGGCTACAACACCAACGCCTGCGTCGGTTTCGCGAGCTACGCAGACACTGCACTTGTGAACAAATACCTCGCAATGCCACAAATCCGCGAGTGCTTCCCTCATGAGTTTACTCCGATGTGGACTGTGAAACCTTCAGACCAGATTCCGGGCGGCAACTATTTCGAACTCGTCGCAATCAGGAACACATCCCGCGACGGCAAGGCTCCTCTTGACGGAGACGCTGTCACGGAGGCACGTGTACAGTATGGCGACGGCGGCGCACGCCCTGAGGTTTCAATGTCAATGAACGCTGAAGGCGCACAGACATGGGCACGCCTTACCAAGGACAACATCGGCCGTCAGGTGGCAATTGTACTCGACGGAATGGTTTATTCCTACCCGACTGTCCAGGGCGAGATTTCTGGCGGTTCATCACAGATCACCGGTAACTTCACCCTCGAAGAGGCCGAGGACCTTGCGAACGTCCTCAAATCCGGTAAGCTTCCAGCCCCTGCAACCATCATTCAGGAGCAGGTTGTCGGACCTTCACTCGGAAGCGAGTCAATCAACGCGGGTCTCATCTCCTTCGTGATTGCCTTCCTCCTCGTGCTCATCTACATGGTATTCTTCTATCAGGGAGCAGGTCTCATCGCTGACTTCGCCCTTCTGTGCAACGTACTTCTGCTCTTCGGAACCCTCGTTTCATTCGGAGCCGTCCTCACGCTGCCCGGTATTGCCGGTCTCGTCCTTACCCTCGGTATGGCGGTCGACGCGAACGTCATCATCTACGAACGTATCAAAGAGGAACTTCGAGCAGGCAAGGGTCTCAGCAAGGCTGTTGCCGACGGTTACAAGAACGCATACTCGGCAATCATCGACGGTCAGGTGACAACAGCCCTCACCGGTCTCGTTCTTCTCATCTTCGGTTCAGGTCCTGTCAAGGGATTTGCAACCACCCTCATCATCGGTATCATCACCTCTGTCCTCACCTCTATCTTCATCACCCGCATCGTGATTGACGACAGGATCGCAAGGGGCAAGAAGGTAAGTTTCGACAACAAGCTCACGAGGAACTTCCTCCAGAACACTCACGTCGATTTCCTCGGCAAGAGAAAGATTACCTACGCGCTTTCAGGAACTCTCATCCTCATCTCCATCCTTTCAATCTGCATCAAGGGCTTTACCTATGGTGTCGATTTCACAGGTGGCCGTACTTATGTAGTGAGATTCGACAAACCTGTCACTGCTGAGGCTGTACGTGAGGCAACTCTCGCCGAGTTCAACGAGGCTGTCGAGGTAAAGCAGTTCGGAGGTGACAGCCAGATGAAGATTACCACGGCATACAAAATCAACGAGGAATCAACTGAGGTTGACGCAGAGGTCGAGCAGATGCTCTACGAGGCATTGAAGGGAATGTTCGCAAAGGATATGACTTTCGACGAGTTCCGTTCTACGGTTGACAATCCTAACGGTATCATATCTTCCGACAAGGTGGGTCCTACCATCGCAAACGATATGAAGCGCGACGCGATCATCGCCGTCATCATCGCCCTCTTTGTGATTTTCGCATACATCGCAATCCGATTCAAGAACTGGACTTGGGGTCTGGGTGGTGTGACTTCACTTGCTCATACTGCAATCATCGTGATTGGATTCTTCTCGCTCTTCAGCGGCATCCTTCCATTCACTCTCGACGTTGACCAGACATTCATCGCCGCAATTCTGACAATCATCGGATATGCAATCAACGACAACGTGGTCATCTTCGACCGTATCCGTGAATACAGGACAGATCATCCTAAGTCCCTTCTCAAGGACAACGTGAATGACGCGCTCAACAGCACGCTCTCACGTACGATGAACACCTCCCTCACGACTCTCGTCACCATGCTTGCCATCGCAATCTTTGGCGGTGAGGTCATCAGGGGTCTTGCGGTTGCCCTTATCCTCGGTATCATCATCGGTACTTACGCTTCTATCTTCATCGGTACTCCGGTGATGTATGATGTCGTAAACTCCGTCGAGAAAAGGAAAAACGCAAAATAAAAAGGCATCTGCTGCGTTGTGCTCCTCGATGAAATCCTCACAACCATAAGGTTGCTGCGGTTTCCTCTTCGTCGCGAGCCTTGCATCTGCTCTTTTTATTTCACATTTTTCCAAGAGACTTTAATCAAGTTTGAAAAACAATATTCTTAAGAAGCGTCTGAAAAATTTTTCAGACGCTTCTTTTTTGAGTATCTTTGTAGTTCCGCGACGATGTGATATGCTCGAATAAAAGAAGCCTTCAGATTGCGGAGAAAAATAAGCCTTCAACACATTAACTACCTGATTGATATGTCATTCGTACATCTCCACGTCCATACGCAGTACTCCATCCTCGACGGATTCTCCGCCATCCCGAAACTATTTGACAGGGCTGAGGAATTGGGGATGCCGGCGCTTGCCATCACGGACCACGGCAACATGTACGGAATCAAGGAGTTCCTGAAATATGCCGCGAAGCACCCGAATATAAAGCCTATTCTCGGATGCGAGGTCTATGTCACGCGCCACTATGACCACCATCTCAAGGACAACAACCACAAGGGCTACTACCACCTTATTCTTCTTGCCAAGAACTACGAGGGTTACAAGAACCTGATGAAGATTGTCTCCACGGGGCACATTGAGGGCAAGTACTACAACAAGCCCAGGGTGAGCCACGAGGTTTTGGAAAAATGGCACGAGAATCTCGTCTGTCTGTCCGCCTGCATCGCCGGGGAGGTGCCGAGAGATCTCATAGACGGGGACGAAGAAGAGGCACGCAAGGCAATCCGGTGGCACAAGAACTTGTTCGGTGAAGATTACTACCTTGAGGTACAGTCCCACAGGACAGAAGTTCCGGGAATGACGCAGGAGGTCTGGGAAAAGCAGCAGGTTGCCAATGCGGGGATATTCAGGCTCGCAGAGGAGATGGGAGTCAAGGTCGTGGCCACTAACGACGTGCACTTCGTGAAGAAGGAGGACGGGCCGGCGCACGACAGGCTTCTCTGCCTCAACACAGGAGCTTATCTCGACGACGTTAACAGGATGCGCTACACTCAGCAGGAGTTCCTCAAGAGCGAGGAGGAGATGGCGGGACTGTTCCCTGAGCATCCTGAAGTGCTGGCCAACACGCTTGAGGTCGCGGACAAGATTGAGAGCTACAAGATTGACAGGGGTCACGTGCTGCCTAAGTTCGATCTGCCGGAGGACTTTCTTGCGGACATAGACAATCAGTTGGAGAAGTATAAGGACGTGATTGACGTAGGGCGCTGCGACAAGGACGGCACAGACCGGGGGGAGGAGTTCTGCCGCTCGGTGGCGTATCTCTGCCATCTGACCTACAAGGGCGCGCACATCCGCTACGGGGAGACCTTCACGGAGGAGCAGAGCGAGCGAATCGATTTCGAGCTCAAGACAATCTGCCGCATGGGTTTCCCGGACTACTTCCTCATCGTTCAGGACTATATTGCTGCCGCCCGCGCGATGGGTTCGATGGTGGGCCCCGGACGTGGCTCGGCTGCCGGTTCGGTGGTGGCATATTGTCTCTGGATTACCAATCTCGACCCGATAAAATATCAGCTCCTGTTCGAGCGTTTCCTCAATCCGGACCGTATCAGCATGCCGGATATTGACGTGGACTTCGAAGACCTCGGAGCCGCGCATAAATATGTAGAGGACCATTACGGTCTTGACCACGTCTCGCGTGTCATCACCTTCGGAACGATGGCGGCAAAGTCGGCAATCAAGGACGTGGCGCGAATCAGCCGCATGAGCATCGATGATTCCAACCGGCTCACAAAGATGATTCCCGACCGTCTGAGCGAAATGGTAGAGAAGGAATATCCATTCAACCCAAAGCTCGACGAATTGAAAAAGGGATTCAGCGAGGTCGTGAAGAAGGTGGAGGTCGATGATCCGGACAATCCGGGGCAGAAGATGTTCGTCGAGAAGCACTATCAGGTCGGCAAGGAAGAGGCGAATGCGAAAATTACCCTCAAGAACTGCTACAGGCTGGTTCCGGAACTTCAGGAAGAACTGAAAAACGGCACAGAACTGACTAAGGAGGTGCTGAACTACGCTCTTCAGCTCGAAGGCTGCATCCGTCAGGTGGGAGTCCACGCCTGCGCGACTATCATCGGACGCGGGAACCTGATGGACTATATCCCCATCTGCCTTTCGGAGGACAAGGAAATAGTCGACGAGAACGGAAAGAAAAAGGAATTCTGGACATCGCAGTATGACGGACATTACATCGAGGATGTCGGTATGCTCAAGATGGACTTCCTCGGGCTCAACACGCTGACCATCATACACACCTGTCTCGACCTCATAAAGGAAAGATATGGTGTTGATATAGACATAGAAGCCATCCCCATCGATGACAAGATGACCTACGAACTCTACGGACGCGGCGACACCACGAGCGTGTTCCAGTTCGAGTCTCCGGGAATGATGAAGTGGCTCCAGCTGCTCCAGCCGACAAGATTCGAGGACTTGATTGCGATGAATGCCCTTTATCGACCGGGCCCTATGGACTACATTCCGTCATTCGTCGCCCGAAAGCAGGGGCAGGAGGCCGTGGAATATGACCTTCCTGAAATGGAGGAGTTTCTTAAGGATACCTACGGAGTCACGGTCTATCAGGAGCAGGTCATGCTTCTTTCTCAGAAACTGGCGAACTTCACCAAAGGTGAGGCCGACAAACTGCGAAAGGCTATGGGAAAGAAGCAGATTGACATCCTTAACTCCCTGAAAGAAAAGTTCATGACGGGCGGGATGAAGAACGGTCACCCGGAAAAGACTCTCGACAAAATCTGGAAGGACTGGGAGAAGTTCGCGCAGTACGCCTTCAACAAGTCCCACGCCACCTGCTACGCCTGGGTCAGTTACCAGACGGGCTGGCTCAAGGCTCACTATCCTGCCGAGTTCCAGGCGGCTAACTTGAGCAACAACCTCTCGAAGATGGACGAGATCAAGAAAATCATGGATGACTGCAAGAAGGGCGGCATCAAGGTTCTCAATCCGGACATCAACGAGTCGCACTCCGCCTTCTCCGTCAACACTGAGGGACACGTCCGCTTCGGCCTCGGAGGCATCAAGGGCTTCGGCTCCAACATCGTGCAGGCCATCATCAGCGAAAGGACACGGAACGGACAGTTCGCAGACATATATGACTTCATCGAAAGGATGTCCGGCGTCGTAAACCGCAAGTCTATGGAGTCCCTGATTTATTCCGGGGCATTCGAGAGTTTCCATATATCCAAACAGCAGTTCTTCACCCCGTGTCCAAGTGGCGACACCTTTCTTGACGCTCTCATCCGCTATGGTGAGCTTTTCCGTCAGGATGCCGAGAGTTCGGCGATCTCGCTTTTCGGTGAGGTGGAGGAAATGAAACCGACGCGACCGGATGTTCCGGATGTTTTGAATGAGGTGGACGATATGATATTCCTTCAGAAGGAAAAGGAACTCGTAGGAATGTATCTTTCGGCACACCCGCTTGACAAATACCGCTTTGAACTCGACAATTTCGTAGGCTGTTCGCTCGGGCAGCTTGATGCGCGGATTAACGAGTGTACGGAGCGTCAGGCCGGGGAAAAGGTCTGCGTGGCTGGACTCATCACAGAAACCGGAACGTTCAACACCAAAACAGGCCGGGCCTATTCGAAGACGAAAATTGAGGACTATGAGGGCAGTTTCGAGCTGGCTCTCTTCGGCAAGGACCACGAGGCGTTCATGGCCTATCTCCTGCCGCACAACGCTATCTGGATTGACGGCGAGATTAAACCGCGATTCTACCAGAAACCGGCCGAGGGAGCGTCCGCACAGCCTCAACAGAAGATTCCTTACGGGTTCAGAGTGAACAGGATTGTGCTTCTGGGCAATGTGGCGGAGGAGAAGGTCAAGAACTTCACCATCCAGCTCTCCACGCCGCAACTCACACCGGAGTTCCGCGAGAGGCTTGTGCAGCTCATCAAGGACAACAAGGGGCCTATCCCGCTCTCGATGAAGCTCTACGACCCCGTGCACAAGTGGAACATTGAGTTCGCTTCCCGGAAATTCACCGTCGGTGTGAACAACGATTTTGTGTCGACGCTTGAAGCGATGGGACTAAGCTACGACGTTGAGAAAAAAAGATAAATTTATATATAAGATGGTAGAGGAAAGATTCGCGAGCCTCGGAAGAGTGGAGGCGGTTGCAAGGCTTTTTGACGGAACGGGCTATAAGCCGTTCGAGAGCACATGGTTCGAAACTAAGGGGCAGGCGTATGCCACCCAAAAGAGTCGTTGTTTCATTGAGGGAACGGATTTCGACCTTGTCTATTTCCCGCTCAAGCACCTCGGTCACAAATGCGTGACCATGGTGACCGGCGAGCTCTATGCGGAGTTGTCCACCCCGCGCACTCTCGCCGTTGTCATAGGAGTGCCGGCCAAGCTGGACCTCAGCCACATTAAGGAACTCTGGAGCGGGATTGTCGCCTGCGCCAAAGAACACGGCTACGAAAAGCTGAGCCTTGAGGTGGTGCCGTCGATGGTGGGCCTCAGCATCAGTCTAAGTGCCTGTGGAGAGACGTTGCTGCTCACGGCGAAGCGTCGTGCTCCCGCAAAGAGCATGGACCTGCTCTGCGTTTCGGGCAGCCTCGGAGGGGCCTACCTCGGCTTGAGCGTGTTGGAACGCGAAAAGCGCAAGTTTGACAAGACGAAGGACGACCACGAGCAGCCGCAGCTTGACAAGTACAAGGATTTCGTCGGCGAATACCTCAAGCCGTCCCTCTCGCCGAACATACTCAAACTTCTCGAAGATTCGGAGATTGTGCCAAGTTTCGGCTATTTCGTCACCCGCGGCCTCGCTGACGCCGTCAAGTGCCTCGTCCGGGATGCCGGTCTCGGTGCGAAGATTTACGCCGAGAGAGTGCCTTTTATGGGCAATTCCATCGATCTGAGCAAGGAACTTGAAATAGACCCGCTTGCTGCCGCTCTCAACGGAGGTGACGACTGCCGCCTTCTCTTCACCATCCCAATCGGGAAGCACGACAAATTCCGCCACGATTTCCAGACCTTCGACATCATAGGTCACCTCGCCAAACCGGAAGTCGGCTCCGTCATAGTCACTCCCGACGGCGTCGAACTCCCCCTCCACGCCCAGGGCTGGCCGAAAGAGCTATAATTCGGGGAAAAGTCATATTTTTATATGGCAATTTTTCAGAAAAAGTCATATTTTTGCATAGTGAATTTCAGAGAAAAGTCATTATGCTTAAAAGAAAGATACAAGAAGATATACATAACTATCTGATTTCCAACTCAAACAAGATTCTCTTGATTGATGGCGCGAGGCAAATCGGAAAGTCCTTCATCATACGACATGAAGGAAAATCTCTGTTCCCCAATTATATTGAACTCAACATGTACGAGGACAAGAAGGGAAACAAGATTTTTGAAAACACGCGAACAGTTCAGGACTTCTATTTCAGGATGAGCCTCGTTGCAGGGGACAAAATGGGAAAGAAAGAAGACACTCTTGTGTTTATCGACGAAATCCAGGCATACCCGGACCTCCTGACCATGTTGAAATTTCTCAAGGACGACGACAGGTTCACCTACATCGTGAGCGGTTCGCAGCTTGGAATAGCCCTTAACGAGACTCTTTCCAAGCCGGGCGGAAGAATAATGGTCAAAAGGATGTTCCCGCTTGACTTTGAGGAGTTCCTGTGGGCAAACAATGCAGGCGAAGATGCAGTCAGGCATCTGCAAGAGAACTTCATCGCGGGAATGTCGCTCGACGACAACACCCATTCCTACATAATGGACCTTTTCAGGAAATATCTCCTCGTCGGCGGGCTTCCGGATGCCGTGAACACATTTCTCGACACCCGCAATCTGGTGTCCGTGAGGGCGGTTCACGCTGAATTGTACAGACTCTACAGGGAAGACTGTTCGCAATACGACAGCGAAAGGAAGCTTCATATACGAAAAATATATGACCTCATCCCGTCAAATCTCGAAAACACGAAAAAAAGAGTCGTGGTGAATGAAATATCCGGGAAAAGAGGAAAGAGCATGGCCGATTACGAGCAGGAGTTCGAATATATCGTAAACTCCGGAATCGCATTGGAGGTAAGTTCCATATCCAATCCGCGCTTCCCGTTGAAGGATTCTCAGAAAAAGAGTCTCATCAAACTTTATCTGAACGATGCCGGCATCCTCACAAACTTGCTTTTCAGCTATAACGCGACAGCCGTGCTCGATGACGTTCCAAGCATCAATCTCGGTTCTGTCTATGAAAATGTCGTGGCGTCCGAACTGAAGGCGCATGGGTATGACCTGTACTATTACGACAACAAGAAAAATGGTGAAGTTGATTTTCTGGTTGACGACTATGACACGCTGTCTGCGGTTCCAATTGAGGTGAAGTCAGGAAAGGGCTACAAAAAACACAGTTCTTTGGACAAATTCATGTCGGTAAAGGACTACAACATTAAAAAAGGAATTGTCCTTTCGAACGAAAGGGAAGTTTCGACGGAAGGGAATGTGACATATATGCCGGTCTATTATGCAATGTTCCTCTGCCCCTCCAAACCCCTAAACGTCACAATCTGAACGCACCCATTTAAAGTGGCATTTAACATTTTGACATTCGCTGGAGGGGAAGGGAAATAAAAAATGAGTTTGTATTCCTCGGGAAAACCTTGGAATACAAACTCAAAGAAGCGGGGTCATCCGTCAGTTGCGGCAGTATGCCTCAAGTTCGTAAATTGTAATTCCCCATAGGCCTAGTCTTTCGCAATGCAAGATTTACAGCAGGCTCGGGCTCTTTCACCACAAAGCTATATTCCATAGGCACTATACTGCCCGCTGCAAATGAGATATTCTCGACTCCGATTCCCTGCAATCTATTGCAAGAAAATCGTGAAAAATCAGTAACTTTGGAGGATTTATAGACATACCGACCGACATGGCAACCACGAATACACAAAAACAAGCCGCCAAAGCCTTCGCCCATGAATGGTCCGGCAAAGGATATGAGAAGGGAGAGACCCAGCGCTTCTGGCTCTCACTGCTGCATAACGTCTTTGGTATCGATGACCCCACGAAAGTGATGGAGTTCGAGTTGCCTGTAAAGACCATCACCAAGGAAAAAGGCTCCGATTTCATCGACGGCTATATCTCCACTACCAAAGTCCTGATCGAGCAGAAGGGTTCCCACGTGGACTTGAGAGCCAAGGCACGGCAGAGTGACGGTGCCGAACTCACGCCCTACCAGCAGGGTCGCCGCTATGCCGCCGGTTTACCACTGAATCTGCATCCCCGCTGGATTGTGGCCTGCAACTTCACCACTTTCGAGGTGCACGACATGGAACATCCCAACGATGCTCCGGAGGTCGTTCAGCTGGCAGATCTGGAGAAAGAATACACGCGACTCAGTTTTCTGGTCGATGACACCAACGTCCACTTGAAGAAGGAGTTGGAAGTCTCCATCCAGGCCGGTGAAATCGTGGGTGTGCTGTACGATAAGATTCTTGCCCAGTACAAAGATCCCACTAATCAGGACAGCCAGAAGGCGCTGAATAAGCTCTGCGTTCGTCTAGTGTTCTGCTTATATGCGGAAGATGCCGGCATCTTCGGAAGCAAGAACATGTTCCATGATTATATGGAGCAGTTCAGCGCCAGCGAATTCCGAGAAAAACTTATCAAACTCTTCCGCATCCTCGACACCAAACCTGAAGACCGCGACCCCTACGAGGATGAGAAACTGCTGGCTTTCGCCTATGTCAACGGCGGCCTTTTTGGCCCCTCCTGCTGTCATCCTGAGCGGAGCGAAGGATCTGATATAGAGATTCCCCGCATCACGGAAGAGATTCGGGACCTGATTCTGCAGCGTGCCAGCGACGATTTCGATTGGTCGCTCATCAGCCCCACCATCTTCGGAGCCGTGTTTGAAAGCACTCTGAATCCTGAAACCCGCCGTGCCGGTGGTATGCACTACACCTCCATCGAGAATATCCACAAGGTGATTGACCCGCTGTTTCTGGATGATCTGAAACAGGAGCTGGCGGATATCAAGGCCACTTCTGTTGCCAAGACCAAACGCGACAGGGCTATTGCTTTCCAGGATAAGATTTCCAAGCTGAAATTCTTTGACCCCGCCTGCGGCTCCGGCAATTTCCTCACGGAATCATACACCTCGCTCCGCCGTCTGGAGAATGAAGCCCTGCGCATCATCTACGGTGACAACCGCGTCATCGGTGAACTAGCAGACCCTATCAAGGTTTCCATCAATCAGTTCTACGGCATTGAAATCAACGACTTTGCGTGCTCTGTCGCCCAGACCGCTCTCTGGATTGCAGAGTCCCAGATGATGCAGGAGACCGACGAGATTGTCGGCTTCACCCTCGACCCGCTGCCGCTGAAGACCTACACCAATATCCACGAGGGGAATGCCCTCCGGATGGATTGGAACGAGGTGGTCCCGGCTGCTGAATTGAATTACATCATGGGGAATCCACCGTTTGTGGGGCTCTCGTTACGTAATCAATCTCAACAGGACGATATGAATTTCGTTTTTGAGGATAATGATAGAGCTGGAAGATTGGATTATGTGGCAGTTTGGTATAAAAAAGCCGCTCAATATATGGATGAAGTCGCTCCTTCAAACATCGAAGTTGCATTTGTATCAACTAATTCTATCGTCCAAGGAGAGCAGGTCCCAATCTTATGGGAAGATTTATTTGATAATCACCACATTGTCATCAATTTTGCCCACAGAACTTTTGTGTGGAGTAGCGAGGCCTCTCAAAAAGCCCACGTTCATTGTGTGATTATCGGGTTCTCGCAGAAGAATCGTGATGAAAAGTACATTTATGAAGACGGTAGCATCAATCGGGCCTCAAATATCAATGGATACCTTGTAGATGCGGACAACGTGTTTATCCAATTGAGGGGGAAAGCTTCTGATAATCGTCCAAAACTTACACAAGGAAACAAACCCTGGGATGGAGGCTTTCTTATTTTAAGCGAAGCTGAACGAGCGGGAATTATCGCGAAATATCCCGAGGCAGACAACTTTATCAAGAAGTACATTGGTTCTTATGAGTTTATAAACCGTAAAATCCGTTACTGTTTATGGCTTAAAGGCGTTGCGCCAGACGAATACAGAAAGATTCCTGAAATCATGGAACGTTTGAAGGGTGTGGCTGATATCCGGAGTAAGACAAAAACTGTAGCTGTGCAAGCTCTGGCAGAAACACCAATGCTTTTTGCACAGATTCGCCAGCCATTGAGCGATTATATTCTTGTGCCTGAAACTTCTTCAGCAAGTAGAAGGTACATACCGATGGGCTTTATGGATAAGGATGTAATAGCAAGTAATTCGACACTCGTCGCTGAGAATGCCTCATTGAGCATGTTTGCTATTCTAACTTCCAGTTCTCATATGGCGTGGATGCGGACTGTCTGTGGCCGATTGAAGTCTGATTATCGATATTCGCCATCTGTTTATAACAACTTCCCATGGCCTGAATTGAATGAGAAGACTCAAGCCAAATTGGAAGAGACCGCTCAAGGTATTCTTGATTCTCGTGAATTATTCCCCAATAGCAGTTTGGCAGATTTGTATGACGAAATGTCTATGCCTCCAGAACTCCGCAAGGCCCATCGCGCCAACGATGCCGCCGTCCTCGAAGCCTACGGCTTCCCCAAAGACGCTACCGAATCTGACATCGTCGCCAGCCTCTTCAAAATGTACCAGGAACTCACAAAATAGCAATCAACTATGGAAAAGAACCTCACAATACGCAACAGCACCGCCGAATTCCTCATATTCCAAGCCCAGGACAAATCTCAGGGCGTGGAAGTGGTTTACCACGACGAAACGATCTGGGCCACCCAGAAGGCTATGTCCGTCCTATTTGACTGTAGTACAGACAACATCGGCCTTCACCTCAAGAACATCTTCGCATCAGGCGAGCTGAAGAAGGAATCAGTTACCGAGAAAATCTCGGCAACTGCCTCCGATGGCAAGAGTTACCAGACACAATTCTATAACTTGGACGCCATTATCAGTGTCGGATATCGCGTGAATAGCATCCGGGCCACCCAGTTCCGCCAATGGTGTACCTATGTTCTTCGTCAATTCGCCATCCGTGGCTACGTAATCGACAAAAAGCGGATGCAGAACGGCTCCTTCCTGGGAGAGGACTATTTTGAGCACCTGCTGGCCGAAATCCGGGAAATCCGTCTCAGTGAGCGCCGTGCATACCAAAAGATCACCGACATCTACGCCACGGCCATCGACTACAACAAAGATGCTCCCACGACCAGGCTCTTCTACAAGCGGATCCAAAACAAGATCCATTTTGCCGTACATGGTCATACGGCCGCAGAGTTAATCGTGGAGCGGGCCAGCGCAGAGAAAGAACACATGGGTCTGACGACATGGGAGAATGCCCCCTCCGGCAAGATTGTCAAAACCGATGTAAGCATTGCCAAGAATTACCTCAAAGAATCCGAGCTGGATGATATGGGCCACCTTGTCAACGCCCTCCTGGACCTGGCGGAGCGTATGGCCAACCGTCACATCCCGATGACGATGGAGGACTGGGCAAACCGTGTGGACATCTTCCTGAACGCCAGCGGAGACCCCGTCCTGGATACCGCCGGCCACGTCTCCGCAGACTACGCCAAAGAATTCGCCGAAACCGAATTCGAGAAATACCGCGTCATCCAGGACCGCCTCTTCCAGTCTGACTTCGACAGGTTGATGGACGGAGATGATCTGCTGGAACTGCCGGAAACTGAACAATAATTCAAGTTGTTCTGTACCAGATCCGAAAAGTAGACACGAAAAATTTTTAAAGTGTTAATAATTTTCCAAAGTAGATAATTTTTCGACATCATAGGTCACCGCGCCAAACCGGAAGTAGGCTCCGTCATAGTCACCCCAGATGGCGTCGAACTCCCTCTCCACGCCCAGGGCTGGCCGAAAGAGGAACTATAATCGGAAAACGTCATTTTGTCCAGGCAAAAACACTTTTCACAAGGTTGGGGATGTTAAGGGCTACAATTCGGAAAGATCCACTTTGTAGACGAGGTCTTCGACATCACGGTTCTTTTGGATGAACATTGTCATATAGATTGGGATATATTCGACATTACCCCTTTTGTGCAGGTTGTCATTGCATAATACGTATGCTTTCTTTATTCCATAATCGGGGTTTGATATCACGTTGCTCAGGGCATTGTGTCGTTCGTAGTCCTTTCCGGATTTAACCTCTATCGGGATTATCTCATTGTCCGCTTCGAGCAGGAAGTCAATTTCTCCCTGCTTCTTGCTGTTGAAATAATACAGATTCCAGCCGTGCGCGTGGAGTTCCTGAGCGACGGCATTCTCAAACACGGAACCGTAGTTGACATTCATATCGCCCTGTAGAATCTTTAGTTGTATACCGCCGGATGAATACTGGCAGGACAGCAGACCGACATCGTTCTGAAATAGTTTGAAAAGGTTTCTTTGTTCATTCAGTTTTAATGGAGACATCGGCTCTTCTACATTATAGGTCGGCAGAGACATATCGGCATCTTTTAGCCATATAAAGTCATTCTCGTGCCTGCTGAAGGTCATGTGTTCGTTGAGACGTTTCAGTATGAAACGCTTGTTCTTCGCATTGAGTTCCGACGGGATTATGTCAAAAACTTCGTTGATATAGAGTTTTTTTCGTTCGTCCCTATCATAACGTGCTATATCGACCTTGTACAAATCGAGAATGTCTCTTTGTTCTTTGACAACATTTTGAATGTTGTTTGTGTTTACATACGCCTGAACCGCTGCAGGCATACCACCGACAATCAGATAAAGTCGGAACAATTGCATCATCTTCTGATGGACGAACTCATCAACCGAACTCCTGTTTTCCCAGGACTTCCGCAATGACTCAAGAACATTTTGTGGAAGTCCGGCGGAAAGGACAAACTCCTCGAAGTCCAACGGGAACATCTGATATTCCGACAGGTATCCCACGGGAACGGAACGTATGTTCTTCATTTCCACCCCAAGGAGAGATCCGCTGAGAGCATAAAAGTAGCTGCCCTCATCCACAAGAGCCTTCACCCAAGTCATTATGTCCGAATATTCTTGGATTTCGTCAAAGAATATCAAAGTCTTTCCTGGCACAAGCGATTCTTTTGTATAAGCGGATATTCTGAGCATCAGTTCCTTAATGTCACCGGCGTTCTTGAACATAGAAATTGTTTCCGGTTGGAGAAGAAAATTCATCTCCACCAGACGCAGATCATGCTGTCGTGCATATTTCCTGATAGCATATGTCTTTCCTACCTGTCTTGCCCCCGTAAGGAACATAGCTTTCTTTGTGGATGCGAAGTGCTTCTCTATTTCGCTATCAATCTTTCTGTTAAGCATAACTGTTGCAACTTTTCCAAGGCAAATATATGTATCTTCTGCAACTTTTCCAAGGTGTTTCAGGGGCTTTTCTGCAACTTTTCCAATTTTTCATAGCAAGTTTTGGGGAAAAGTTGACCTTCCCTGATTTTGGTTGACACTTTTAGAGAGGTTAAACTAATATGATTT